>OODE01000003.1_pt1 | contig 229227 bp, 198 predicted proteins | sample 1671771 | NCBI WGS metagenome assembly OODE01 (sample SAMN06348191, study PRJEB24527) | human gut metagenome | biome: human gut; feature: ankylosing spondylitis patient; material: feces | host: Homo sapiens | place: China | collected 2015-10 | reverse complement strand
GTACTTTATTCAAAAAATATCATTTTAAGGCTTGACTTTTAATAGTTAGTCTTTCATATTCTTGTTTCAGCTTTTCAAGCTGTTTTTCAGTTAAGTTTGTTTGAATCAGATGGTACATCCACTTCGTCACTTCACAATTCACTTTTATAGGTTGATATACATTTTGGTGAATTTCATAATTTGCCACCTGACAGCCTCTTGTTTTACAATGTCTAATGTATTGACATTTTTTACACATTGTATCCTCTTGATCCTCTAGGTAAATAATCTCTCGAATCCTCGGAACATCCAACCCGGCTTCTACAGAACCGATTTTAAATTCTGGAAGTTCCGCACAAGTATAAATCCCACCATCCGTTGTTACATAGCAAGTTGTCAAACCTGCCTTACATGCGTAAAATGGACATGGAATCAGGAAAGATTTCAGATATTGTTCCCAAAGATTCCAAAAGATTACTTCTTGATTTTTTTGTATATGTGCTTTATATAAACCAAATACCTTCTCTATCTGTTCTCGTAATCCCTGTATCTGCTCATCACTCCAGGAGCAATAATAATCAATTCCCGACTCTAATTTTTTAATTCCTAAATCAAGCAAAAACTGGAAACTTTCTGCATAATATTGATAGTTATTACTTGTCACAACACTGGCTACCGAAATCTGATTTCCTGTTTCCTGCTCATATTTTCTCAATAACGGAAGGTTCTTCATAATTTTTTCAAAGCTTCCGGTTCCTGCATAATCTCTCCTGTTCAAATTCTGAACATACTCAGGACCATCTAAACTCACCTTCACCTCAAATGTATTTTCCACAAAAAAATCAATTACTTCATCTGTAACTAACGTTCCATTTATCGTAGTACTGAACTTGCATATTAAGTTTGTTTCCTGGCATTTTTTCTTCGCATAATCTACCACATCTTTCATCAGATTAAATGCCATAAGGGGTTCCCCTCCAATAAAGTAAACCATAAGTGTCCGATCATGCTGTTTATTTGCTTCATGCACAGCAATATCGATTGCCTTTTGAGCCGTTTCTAAACTCATGTATGTATTTTTCTTCTCGCCCAGATAGCAGTAAGTACAATTCAAATTGCACTTATTTATGATCTCTAATGACAATGTATACATTTTCCTGCCTCCTAAACTGTAAATTGGTTCAAATTTCTATTTGTTTTCTTCTGGAAATCCAATCTTTCCACCATATTAAATAAGGGATATCGCAAAATAATTTCTGTCTTCGGATTTTCCATGGCATATACCCTGATTCTCTCTTTATACTCACATATTTCCTGATAATTGTTGTGATCAATAAATAGCACCGGATACTGTTCTGCTGTTTTTATATTTCTCAATTTTTCCATTCCACTTTCAAAAGTATCACATCTCTCTGTTCTCGTTACTTCCCGTATGAAACGCTGCTCTAAAGGTTCTTCTATACGGTTCGTTAGAAAATAACACTGTTTCTGCTTCAATGTTTGATATGGATAATAGTGATTCAAAGTGTTGAGAGTAAACTGTAAAATTGCCTGTTCATGTTCATCCTCATAATTGCTTAAATACCCTGTTATTACAGCACACCCAAAGCTATTGCCCTGATAAAACTTAGGAATGCCTAAATGATAAAGAGAAAAAAATTTAGAGGAAAAAATCACATCCTTTCCTATCCCATCATATTGGAAAACCTGTAAAGGATTCTCTATGTCCAGGCATCTTATTCCCATTACAAAAGGGAAGGAAGCCGGATAGGTTGCTTCTACTTGCTGATTAGAGTATGCTGCCACAATCAAAATCCCCTTTTCTGTAGCTGCTCTACATACCTCCTCTATTTCTTTGTGATATTTGTACTCATCTCCCATACTCATATTAATTATGTCTACCTGTTCCTCTATCAGTAATTCAATACCTTCTATCATATCCAGAACCGTACTCTTTTTGTTCTTCCTCACAATGGGTACCAGAACAATTTCAGCTTCTGGGTTTTCCTTTAAAATAAAAGAACAGACATATTCCGCATGGGTAAATCCAAAGGCATCTTTACTGTATTCCTGACCTTTCCACTTGCAGTCTATTTTTACAATTTTCTTATCCTGAAAAAAAGGATTATCAAAAGATCCATTGGAATCCAACACACCTATCCTCACTTTTCACTCACCTGCCTTATATGTAGCTTCTCCAAATCCACAATAATATCTGCTTCTCGCAATTCTTCCAGATTGTGCGTAGAAAAAATAATAATTTTCTCCCTTGATAACGCATGCAATAATTGATAAAAACGCCCTCTTCGTTTTTCATCAATATTTGCTGTCGCTTCATCAAAAATCAGAATTTGTGAATTTTTCAAAATATTCCTCATAATATCTAAACGCCGCATTTGTCCTTCTGAGAAATTGCATGGATCTATCTTTATCTCGGTATCCCATACCATTTCTAAAGTATGGATTTCATCATACAAATCCAAGCACTTTGCCACTGTATCCATTTCTTCTTCCGAAACAATATGTAGTAATCCCATATTCCGTCTTACCGTATCATTGAAGAACTGTGTACGCTGCATAACATATCCTGTATTTTCCCAATAGCTGTTAATATCTAATTCCTGCAAATCTGTGTTATTCACAACTACTTTTCCTTCTGTCGGTTGATACACACCTGTTATAATTTTGAACAGAGTGCTTTTGCCTTGTCCACTTTTTCCATGAACTCCGTAAAGAGTGCCTTTTTCGAACTTCAAATTGAGCCGGTCAAATACCTTCTTATTCGACTCTGTATAAGAAAAGCTCATCTCTTCTAAGGAAATGTTGTTAACTGTTGTTACTTTCTCTCCATCTCCTTGTTTCTGATCCGGATACTGAAGCAAACCATTGATATCCTTTAAGGAAACTACGGCTGTATGATACTCGTTAGCAAACTGTGCGATTCCAATAATAGGATTCATAATAATTGTCTGGTAATTCATCAAGGCCATAATGGTACCTATGGTCATATTTCCTTTAAATACTTCTTGTGCACCGACTACCCAAATTATGACTGTTCCTATAAACTGAATCACGAGTATCGTAGATGTATTCAATATGTACAACAAATTCTGGCGATTCGTCTCTTTTTTGTATTTCTGATTTTTCTCAAAGTACATATCATGCACATATTGCCCACATTGAAAGAGTCTTGTAATAAACCAATTATCATAGGTGTTTGTCAGAACATTGGTTATGCTGTTATATCCTTCCAAAACTTGACCACTGGTTTCCTGTATCAATTTCCCCAGGATTCTACTAATAAAAGGAACACTGACAAGTAAGATAATATTGGATACGGCAATCCCCTTATGGATAGAAAACATATATGGAGGAACAACCACCAGGATAACAATATTGGAAACCAATGTGATAATACTTGTGATTCCACATTGTTTCACTGCTGAAACATCTTTATCTACTTTCAGCAAAATGTCACTTAGCTTTATCTTCTCAAAAAAATTCACGCTTACTGTTGATAATTTATCTTCTACCTTTTGTCGCATATCTGCTGCTATCTCTTCCGAAATAACAGCCACGATATAACGCTGTACATAATTCATAAGGTAGTTCAGCAGTAACATGCCCAGGAACACCACCAGAAGGAGCATAAACGCAGATAAACTGGTACTATGTGGATTCCCCAAATCATCTATCACTTTTCCCTGCAGCTCCGGACGCACCAAAGAAACTCCCGCCGTTAACACAATCGTTGCTATTGTTAAAATATAGGAAGGTAGTAACTTTTTCTTAAAAGCATACTCTTTTAAAAATCCAAGATATGGACGGCTTTCTTTACTTTTCATCGCTTAACCTCTTGGCAATCTTCTCTCCGAACTCACTGAATTTTAAATCTTCCTCCTGGATATAGTCTATATACACTCCTAATTTTTCTCTAACTATTTCAATCGGCTGCTGTAAATAATATTCAAGAATCTGCACCATTGCCTTATAAAAGATATGTTCAAAAATACACTCTGCATCCGATGGTACATTAATCTTCCCTGTATTGATAAAATTCATATATCCGCATTTCATACCATGACAAAAATCTCGGATTGTGCATCCCTTGCACTTCGGATCGGTTTTATCAAAGTTCGACATTGCTATTAATTTTGCCTTTCTTATATCAACGCCTTCCTTGATATTACCTATACAATATTTTTCATTACTTGTAAGAAATCCACATGGATATATCTGACCATTCGGAAAGATCTTGAAATTTCCAATTCCGGCATCGCACATGCCAAAGCAGTTCCCAAAATCACACAACATATTAAACATTTTTCCATCAAATTGATCTATAGTAAAAACTCTGCCCGCTGCTGCCTCAGCCAAATAGTACCGCAAAATTTGTCCCACCTGCTTTTCAAATTCTGCCTTCAGCTCATCACATATTTTTAAATATACATCCATAATCATACAGATGTTATCCAATCCATGCTCATGCAGGTAACAGATATTTTCGAACATATACGGAATGGTATTTTCTGTGACCGTCATTCTTACAGAAAAATTCAATCCACTATCCTTTACCTTCATGATATTCTCAAAAATTTTTTCATAGCAAGAAACTCCATCTTTCGCAACTCTGTTCAAATCATGGGTTTCCTTATTCCCATCAAAACTAAGGCGTACTGTAAAATGATTTTCTTTCATAAATGCAATGAACCGATCATCCATCATGGAACAGTTGGTAGTAATATAATACTTTACTTCCCTTTCCGGATAATTATCTTTGATATAGGCTACTGCCTTGTAAATTAAATCTTTCTTCAGCAAAGGCTCACCGCCCAAAAAATCAATCAAGACTTTCCCTCTATCCCCATAATTCATCATAAACTCCAAAGAGTCCACAAGTGTTTTTTCATTCAACTGATAATGGTTATGGTAGTCTTCATAACAATACTGACATTTAAAATTACAATCTGTTGTCATATATAATGTGAAATTATACATATCTGTCTACTCCTTTCTTGAATATACTAAAAACAATTTTAATCAAATTCTCCTATCTCGCCATATATTTTGATTATTTTGCGTATTTTAGTGTCTAAATGGCATAAAAAACAGGCCTCGATATTCTTAATACCAAGACCTGAAAAACTCTTATTAATAGATTCCAACTTCTTTTCCAAATTTATACATATATTGAGTTACCGTCTGTATAGCATGCTGCACAGATTGTCTGCCTGCACTATCATAGGAACTTTCCTTTTGAGCATCCGCCGCAAGCCCTTTCGCATGTTTTGCTGCGGAATACATCAAATCTCCTGTTGATGTATTTAATGCGGTTGTATATACGGATGAGCCAAACGAATTTCCTGCTATTGTGTAAGATTTACGGTTTTTATCAACATATTTTTCAAAAGCGGAATGATTGCTGTTTACTGCTGTCAAGTTCGATGCATGATGCGGTTCATTTAAGTCTGATACATAATGGGTGCCTTTTCCTAAGTTTGACATAGCCAATTGTACATCTCCTGCACGATACGCATTTACTGCTGCCTGAAAATATGACTCTGCTCTTGTCCTAGCTGTCGGAGATTTTTGACCAAGCCAGTTTTTTCCAGTATCAGGATCATAAAAGTGTCCTGCAAAAGTTCCTGCATCTGTTTCATTTCCAAGTTTATCCGGCCAGTCGGTTGCCTCCATAAGAATAGATGAGTTCAGCTCACCATTGAATGCACTATTTCCTTTATCATTGCTCAGAATTTTAAGTGCGTTTGCAACAATATACTGATGTGTATGATCTACCCCACCAGACGAAAATCTTTCATCTGGATTTGTGCCATGCTCAATCGGAACTCCTTCCCCGTAAAGTTCATCAGAACCATTCGCAATATCCTGCACTTTCGTTGGAAGTTCTGGTTGTTCCGCTGCCATAACTGGCATCGTTCCCAATAAAGCCCCCACTGATACCATGGCAATAAATAGTTTCATTTTTTTTCGCATACCCATGCCTCCTCTTCTTTTTTCTTTATTTTACATCCTGCTTCAAGAAAAAACATATAATTTGTTTAGTTTGCATTTTTTATGCCCTGCCTGGACCAATAAAAATGGCACTTATTTTCCATAAGCACCATCTTGTCACACTATATTTCTATCGGAATAATCACAGAAACAGAAAACATATCATCTAAAACACTAAATGATACTTCTCCTCCATAATCTTTCACCACACTTTTAATATTTTTGACACCAAACCCATGATTTTTCTTATCTTCCTTTGATGTTTCCAGTGTTGCATTTTCTCGCAGATAACGTACTTGTGAATCTCTTAGGCTATTTTCACATAAAATTGACAAGAACCCCTTTACTTTTTTAGCCTTTAACTGTACTAAACACTCTACCATAGGATTTTCTTCTTTCATTAACCGGCATTCTCTTAATGCGTTATCTATTGTATTCGAAATTATGACACATAAATCCTCATTTCTTATCTGTCGAAACTCTGTAAAATCGGCAAACACCTTAAATTCAATTCCCTTTTCGATAGCCTCCAATCGTTTCGTATGAAGCAAATTATCAATAAAAGTATTCCCTGATTTATAGTAACTTTGATACTTATTTAATTTACGTTCAATACCATTAATATACTCTATTTTTTGTTCTGGCTCTATATTTTCTTTCAATGCCTCCAAATGATTTTTTATATCATGGGAAAGCCTGCGGATATTTTCCATATCTTTCGATTGTTTCATATAATAATCATACTGCAAGCTCATCTCACTTATTTGAAGCTTTTTTTCATTTTCGATTTTTTTTACATTTAAGTAGTTCTCCAAAATCACTATGTTACAGACAGTTCCTAAAAACATAACAATAGGAACTATTGATATTGTAATAACTGACCATATGTTTCCAATAATTACCTTTTTATCATTATATAGGTTATCGGTACATACTGCCATAACTATAATATTAAGCAATAACGGGATGAAAATTGTCATCACATTAATGCTTGATAAATGCGGTGGAATTCTTTCTATAATTTTCTTTAATGTCAAACATCCGGCAATAATAACACTTTCTGCAATTACCATCATCACCACTTGGTATATTCCTGGTAATTCAGCTAATACTCTATTTCCACTATATGGATATAGGAAAATACTGCTTAGTAATTGCCCTAATAACGAAATAGATAAGAAAATACTGCCTATCAAAATACAATATTTCATATTCCGTTGAAATAAAAAATGTCCTATAAACATGACAATAATCACAATCGTAATATAATTATAAACGATATGTATGGATACCCCATTCTCCATTACCCGCACCAGAAAAATACTTCCAATGCACAAAACATAGGAATACCAATTTTTCTTTCGATACTCTTGATTGTTTTTTCTATCAATCAACAAATATGTAATCAGAAAAATATTAATTATTGAAAAAAGATTCTTTATAATACTCTGTGCATACACACTATACACTTCCTCCCCGTTCTGCCATTTTTTTCATTAGGTTTTGTTTTCTAGACCGTGTAATATAAATTTTAGCTCCGGAATAAAGTGTAGTGGTAAGATCATGTAATGATTCAATACAATCGACATTTACAATAATACCATTATGACAACGTACAAAATAGTATTTTTCCAAGCGTTCTTCTAAATCTCTCATTTTAAAATATCCATCTTCCTGATTTCCATTTCGTAGATGAAATAAAACCTTTCGTTTCACGGTTTCAATGTATTCTATATCGGAAAGAAATAGTTTAAAGTATCCTTTCTCATTCTTTACTGCTATGTATTTTTGCTCATATGACTCTAGTTTTCTTAATGCTCTATTCATTTCACAATTAATCTGTACTTGTGTAATTGGTTTTGTAATAAAATTTTGGACATCATACTTATATCCAACCCCTAAAAATTCATTATGAGATGATACATAAAGAATAATTGATTTTTCATCATGTCTGCGGATAATATCCACCAACTCCATGCCATCCATCGCAGGCATCTCTATATCCAAAAAGAAAATTTGGAATTCTTCTTTTAAAGATTCCATTAACTGCAACGGCTTTGTATATTTTTTTATACAAAAGTCCTTACCATTTTTCTCTGCATAAATTTTTAGCATTTTTTCAACTGTATCTACAAAATATTTTTCATCATCACATATCGCTATTTTTATCACTCATATCACCTATCTGCTTCTTCAGCATATTTTCCATCTGTGCTTCATTTAGCCTTCTTCCCATCAACAATAACGTAGCTTTATTTATCTCATCTAACTTTTGAAAAACATCCCATAATTCTTCAATTTGACTTTTACACAAATCACTATTATCTCCATATACCAAAACATCTATTGGTATGTCAAATATATTTGCCAGTTTCACCAATAAGCTACAGGGAATATTTTCAATATCTGCCTTTTCAATCCTGCTGATTGTCTGTTGACTCGTACCTAACTTTTCGCTTAATTCTTTTTGAGAAATCCCCAATTCCTTTCTCTTTCGCCTAATTATATTCATTTTCACCACCACATCAATATAATAAAACACTTACTACCAGTCACTTCATAAGTTGGTATTTATAATAAAAATAGCGTATTTTTACCCATATTTCAAGTTTTATTTTCAAAAAATTATAATTGAGGAGCATATATCTCCCATAGATTCCTCTTTTTCCTTTCAAAATAACACATATCAGGATTATGTTCACCTACTGTTCCACTATATGCCAAACTGTTCATGATGCAATTTTTGCTTTGGCACTTCACAGCAAAGCTGCATTTTGAACACATATTACCTTCTTTTCCTATTTTCCTCAATCTTTTGATACATTCCTTAGACAATCCATTTTCAACATCTCCAATGCACCCACTATCTTCTAAATTTGCCGCACAACCAAAGATTCTCCCATCCACCTTTATATATATTTGAATAAGACCTACACCACAAAATCCTGATTCTCCATTATTTTCTCCGTATTTCTTCAAATCTAAAATTGGTCCCCAAAGAAATGCTTTTCCTGCTTTTTTCCTTTTTAAATAGTAACGTAATACTTTTTCCCATTCATCAGCCAAACCATCCAACTGATCGGTTGTCCATCTATTCATAACATCAATAGAAGAATCCACTATGCTAAAATTTAGATTTTCAACTAAATGGCAAACAGATTCAAATGTTTCCCCATAATTATTCTGTGTAACAACATGTGCTGCCTGAATATATTGCTTGGTTCTCTTCTCGTATTCTTTGAAATACATACAGTTTTCAATAATATTAGAATAACTTCCAACACCATCAATCCTCTTTCTGTTTTTATTATGGGTTTCCTCATCTCCATCAATACTTACTTTTAAATGAATTCTATATTTAATCAGCCATGCTAAAATCTCATCATTTAAAATAGTTCCATTTGTCGTGATAGAATATGTCACTAAAATATTTCTTTTTAATGCCTGCCCCTCTATATAATCCACCAAATGCTTTAAAAATGAAAGACTTAAGAGTGCCTCTCCACCTACAAAATCCACCCATAATCTTCGATCTCTATGATTTTCCGCATTTAAAAATGCAATTTCCAATCCTTTGTATGCTATCTGTTCGGACATCTTTTGGTTTGTCTTTCTTCCAAGATAACAATATGTACAACGTAAATTACATATTTGGTTTACTTCTAAAGTAATTGTATACATATACTTTCCTCCAAAAAAGAAACCGCACAGACTATCATATCCGATAGGCTACACGGTTCTTTGTTTTAACTAGCTTCATTAATGTATGCCCCTGGAAATGGCCATGGGCAATCAGTTAAACATCTCTGCGTTCTTTCAGAACATCCGGTATAACTTTCTATTTCTTCCTCTGTTAAATCCAGTTCTTTTACGAACTCTTCTGTTGTTTCAGTATTAACCATGTTTTTTCTCCTTTCTGTTTAGTATATGAGGACTATAATCCATTTTTTTCCATACAACAATATTCTTTGTATAAATCAACATATTTTTGACATAGATTTTCAGTTTTCCCATTTTCCCACATATCTAGCTAATGCTCTCATGAACTCTTCTTTCTTATATTTACTTATTGGAATAGTCTTTAACTTCTGAACTTTATCTTTGATTAACACACTATCTTTCTTAACCCCTTCAACATAATCAAAATTGACCATATAACTATTATGACAGCGAAAAAATTGCTTTTTGCTTAAACGCTTCTCCAGTTCACTCATTCTTTGGCTACTTTGCACATCTCCATGAATTGTATGTAAGATCAACAGCTTGTTTTCTGTTTGTATATAGATTATATCGGAAAGTTGCAGCGTAATCAATCCATCGTGACATTTCAAAAATAATTTTTCCTCTGCATTCAACAATTTCTTTTTATATATTTTGTTTAAGATATTCTCAACTTTTCTATACAGTAAAGGTTTTGATAAAAAATCTTCTGCCGCAACTTCAAAGCCTTTCCCTGCATTAGTGATTGTATAATAAGAAGTACAAAAAACGATTGAAACATCAGTATCACTCTTCCGAATCTCCTCTGCTGTTTCAAATCCATCCATTTCAGGCATAGACACATCCAAAAATATAACATCAAACTTTCGTTTCTGATAATTCAATAATAACTGACTGCCACTTCCATACGAAGTAATTTTGACTTCTACATGATTTTCATTTCCATATTTTTCGATATAACTCTCCATTTTTTTATTATAGTCAATAATATCATCACATAATGCCACTTTAATCAACTTATTCCCTGCCTTTCTCGTGTGCTAATAATCGCTGGATCAAAATGTTGATGGTTAATTTATTTTCTTCACACAAATTTCTATATTGTTTTAATAATTTCCATTCTTCCTCTGTTACTTTTTCTATTTGCTCCGTACCATTTTCTTTGCACACTATTCCACATTCTTTTTGGTTCATCTCCATCGAAATTTCCTCCTACTATTTTTTACTATATTAGGGGATTTTAGTTTATCCCGTCTAGTATTCTTGTTTCAATTGCGTTTTTTATTGCCTAATTGGCAATTATAATTATGTAATCCATTTACTAAAAATGGCAGAATATGCTCTAGGGAGGTGTATGGATTATACCGCTACACCTCCTATAATTCTATTCTACATCCCTAAAATACCGTATGCACTTCAACAATTCTGCTGTCAATTCCTGGTACAGATCTTCATCAAAGATTCCATCTACCAAGGCATTTTTAATCAAGAGTGGTCGGTACATTTCAAATATTTCCAGAATAGCATCTTCATCCCCTTGTCTTGCCCGATATAACAATTCTTTAAAATTCATGATTTCTTTCCTCCCATTCTCTTTCGTATTTTGCGGATAGCCCAATAATACGCACCTTTACAGCGTTCTTCCGTCATCTGATTTAAGATGCTCATCTCCTTAAAAGTACGCTCCTCAAAGACATGCTGATAAATAAGCTTCCGTTCTTCTTCCTGCAAAGAAAACATGGCTTCTATAAGGCTTATATCCGTCATTTCGTTCCACTCTGGATATATCCCCTGTGCTTCTTCCATAAGCAGTTGTTCTTTCTGTTCCAATTCCAGCCTTTCCTCTGGAGAAATATCCGCATCTGTATATTCTTTATCTTCCAGATTTTCCTCTGCAAATAATATTTTCTGCTGCTTTTCCAGATACCGAAGTCTTTTTCCCCTTATAGATGCCAGCAAGTAAGCAGTGAAATAATTTCTTGTTTTAGATCCATTATATTTTTGTTCTTCTTTCATTTTCTACCTCCGAAATTTGAAATCAATAAGTTTCCAAATTTCAGAGGTGGAGATCTGCATCTGTGAAGGATATTTTTATTTTGGTAAAAGAAAACGCCGAACCACATTTCTTCTGGCTCGACATCTTTCTTATCCCATGCATCATCCTGCACGGTGACTTCATATATTAACGCATATACTGCATATAAATAACCCTTTTGGCACCCCTGCAAAAGCAAGATTTTTTTGACGAATCATTACACAAGTGCCTTGTCTTTCCTTGCAACATAGATGCTCCTCCCTTGTAGGTTCTCCTGCCCCGCAATTCACATTATATTGCGTATCTTCATGCACTATAATGCGTTTCTCTTACTATCAATCTACGATAAAATAAAACAATAAGTGAGGTGATGCGGATGCTGATGGATACCGTCAAGAAAAAATTAGGCTATATGGTAAGAAGTGAAAGAGAAAGGCGTGGTCTGTCACAATCAAGACTTGCAGAACAAGCCGGTGTGTCCACCCGGACCATTTCTGATATTGAAACCTGTAATGGCAATCCGGAACTTGCAACTTTAATCCCAATCGCTCAATTTCTGAATATTTCAATTGATGCAGCTGTTCAGGATGAACGAAAGGAACCGGACACTACTACTTATCAGATTATGAAAGAACTGCAAAACTGCTCTGAAGACGAGCGGCAAATTGCCCTACGCACCTTGCGTGGGCTTCTTTCTGCATTGAAAGAAAAGGATCCACTCAATTAAGCCTTTTTCTGACAATATCTGACTTTTGATTATACGGATGAAATCTGTGAGAAACCTGTGCGAAATCTGTGGGGTTCCTGTGAATTGGCATAAATGTGCAACAAAAAAGAAGCACTCAAAATCCGATGCTTCTTTTTTCTTTTCTATCTATTTCTAAATGCACTCATTGCATCTCTAACGCTTTTGGCAACTTCAGGTGCAAGGACAAATTCAGATATCTTCTGTTTCTCTATTACATCTTCCTCTGTTTCTTCTTCCACTTGAACATTCTCCTGTTTTGAAAAATAATTCTGCATTGCTTTTTCCACTTCTTGCTTTACCAATTCCAACATCATAATCTGCAAAGCTTCTTGGTTCAATACAGCCCCTTTTTCTGTACTGCCGCCATCTATATGAGCAACCACTGCTGATGCGATTAAGTCGGCTTTATCCCTTACGGAATTTAAAATCTCTGCCGCACATACATGTGTCGGCTTTGTTTTATCAAATCCAAGTGTGAATTTATAGGGATTCTTTTTCTCCACATTTATCACACTCCTCTACATAATCTGAAACAGTCTGTCATATCCTTTGGCATTGGCAGAAATATCCTCAATAAAGGTATATTTCCCCAGACGGTCCGATTGTTCCAGAAAATGGCTCAATAGCTTTGCCCCGCCTCCAATAAATACCGTATATGCTGCTTTGGTATCTATGCCTCTTTCTCGAATACTGTTCAGCAGATCCTTTACAAAATCCTGCACCATACCTTCTGTCATACGGACTACAGCCTCTTCATAAAACTCTGTGTTTCCCTGAAGGATACTGTCAATATCACTTTCCTCTAACAAAATATCATATTCACTGTTAATCCCGGAAATAATCTTGTTATACATGGTAATCACACCTTTTTCCATAGAATCACAGGCTTCCATATCCGGATTACCTTTCCGCATCAGCAGATAGTCTGTAGTAAATCCTCCTATATCAATTCCTACTACTTTGGGAATCTGCTGCAGCTTTTCAATCATAGTCATCATAGCCGCATAGTCCTGTGGAAATGCCATTACCTCTCCAATGGTGATATGATATGTCCTACCACAGTAATTGATATCATGGATTTTCCCTTGTCTTTTAAAATATGCTTCATACCGTTCACAAAGTTCTGCATAATGCTTGGGTGGCAGCCCAATCGGAAGATCCACCTGAATGACATCCTCCGGCTGAATTTGAGGGTTTTCCTCCAGCTCTTTTACGATTGCAAATAGAGTAAGGATAAAAAATCGATCATCCTGCGTTTTATCTCTTTGATAAGGAATCCTATTTTCACTCAGCACATAATACTTTCCCTCATAGAACAGGAACTTTTCCCCTCTGGCAGGCTTTTTATCCTGAATGGTAAGCCCTGTCGTAAATACCTGGGAACAGGTTTTCATATTTCTATTGCCATGGTCTACCGCAATCCGAACTTTTTTTATCATAAAATCATCTCTCCTTTTTTTCTTTATACTTCTCTTGTACGCAGAGCTTCCGTACAAAGCAACTTTTTTTCAAAAAAATATCCTGTCTGCAGCATTTTGCTACAGACAGATGCTTTCTTCCTATATAATAATTTTTAACATTTATCTTTAAACCACCATATATTTCCAGTCCTCATTCGAATTATTTCTCTTTATAAAAAATTAATCTGTTCTGCCTTTTGAGGCAAAATCTTTTTAAACAGTTCCATATAGCGTTCGTATCCGGCTGTAATCAATGGACCACGAAGTGATGTTTCTGACCAAAGTAGCAGTTCTTCTTCCTCTGAATAATACGGAATATTACTAACTGTAAATTTCCCGCCAAAATAATGGGGTGTACTGACTTTCAAAAAATCCTGCATATCCTGCTTTGTCGATACCAGTGGCAAACCTTTCATTTTTCGCACAAAAAAAGCCTCTACCACATCGGGTAAGAAGCCTTTCTTTAAATAAGCATTTGCTCTGCCAAATATTTGGGTTGAACACTCCAGCCGTACTTCTCTTTCTTTTTCGCTGCAAGTTGTATCCAGCACAACCTCTGCCAATGCCTTTGCATATTCAAAATCTAACATCTGTTATTCCTCCATTTTTATTTTCTGTTTCAGTTTTCCATGTACTAAATAGCGATAATCCTTTCGGGTATTTACACAAGTTGATAAGGTCACTACCTGATCCTCCTCGGTAACTGTCATCCCTGTGTTATACTCAGCACTTCTTTGTAGTGTTTCCAGAAAAACTTCATAGTCCTCAGAAGTAGGAAAATCATAAGTATATGCTGGATGATCCGTCGGTGCTGCATAACAGGAAAAAATCTGATACTCATAAATATATCCTGGCACATACATATAAAAACAGGGATAGTTTCGATAAAGTGCCTGTGACTGATACTGATCCAGGGTTCCAAACATGCTCCCATCCTTCATATTATGCCCATAGATAATGGAATTTCTGTCTGATAAATTCTCCTGGTTGTGAAAGTCCATAAAAATACTGCCACTTTTATGATTTTCTCCCGTAATCAGGTGATGCAGATAATAGTCATTATCCCTCCCCTGGACTACCGGATAACTAATTTCCAAACCAGGAATCTCAATCCATGCAATGACATCTGGATTGATTTCTTCCAGCTTGTTAAAATCCACCTGTAGGACTCCCTGCTCTGCGACCTCCTCTGGTGTTTCCCCTGGAACCGCTTCTGGTGACAGGTCTTGATCCTCTATCTTTTGTGTAAACCCTTCCATCTGCTCATAGACTTTTTGACTTTCCTGATAATTCAAATAAATTTGCAGTATCCTTCCTCCTGCAAATAAAAAAACAGCAATGGCTACAAGCATAAATATACCGTAAATTTTCTTTCGTTTCATCGAATCCTCCTCTTCCATAAGACCGGACAACTTGCCCGGTCCATATTCACCCTGTATTTTTCAATACATAGTAATAATCATCAATTCCTTTGATCTGTCCATTCCACTCACCATAAGGATCCATGTCCCAAACCATACGGCTCATGGAAATAGACAATCCACTACAGATTTCATACACCTTTCTACAAGCGTTCTGTAGAATCTGCCGTTTCTGCATCTTATGCGGACAATAAAAAGTGGCTGATTTACGTTGACAGGCATCACATTTTTCGGAATCCCCGTCACAATATACCTTCATTTTTTTATCCATATCATACGCTTCATATAGGTGCTGCAGATGCCTGCTTTTCAACATTTCCAAAACTGGCTTTAAATTTCTGTATTGATTCACACCTGCAACACAAATGAACGTATCCCCTGATAAATAGTGAGCTATCGTGCCTTTTAATGCGCCTTCTGTTAAATAGATCTGTTCTGCGTCCAGGTTTCCTATGACATGTACCGGACTTCCTGATGATACTCCATTTTTAAATTTCACACTGGAAAGCCAGATATACTTCCGTCCCTCCATTACCTGATCCAACCGAATCTGAAATCCTTGTATTTTTCCTTCCGGGGATTGAATTGGTATTAAAATCCCGGAATTTTTAGAACTAAAATTAATTGTCCATTTCCCATCTTGATCTTCATAAAATCCAGGCACACCTTTTACTGTCTGTCCGGATTCCAACAGTTTCTGTACCATATTTTTAATTCCAAACAACGGTACACTACGATACCTCTGTATCTCGATCTGTTCTTCCGTCAGCCCTCTTTTTTTAAGATCCTCCTGGTGTTTATCATTTAATGTCAATAAGGACAACATCTCCTGATATGTTCGGTCAATGACATCTGCATCTGCCAACTCGGCATTGAAAATTACTACAGGCTCTTTTTTAGGAGCTACCTGATAATTTGTTCTGTACTCTCCCTTTCCCAGAGCTTCCCGGATTTGCCGATTTGCCTCTGCGCTGGAAACACCATGCAGTCTTCCGTATAATTCCAGCATTCCGCCGGAAGCATCACACCGATTACACCGAAACACATTTTTCTGAAGATTAACATTCATTTTTCCTTTTGTTTCTCCACAAAATGGACAATTCACATCCATCGATGAAGAATTCTTATGCCGTACTCTAAGCTGCAGTAAATGTACAACATCTGTGATATCGTAGTTAAAGCCTGACATATCATACACTCTATGGCTCCTCCTTTCTTCCACAGCCAATAAAGGCTGTGGAAAGAATGATGATCACCGGCTATTTGTTATGCTTTTGCAAGAATTACTCTGGCTGCTGCCGGTATAAAATGGTTCTGTCCATGATACTGCTCTGCGAACCATTGCAAGCTGGAAGGACTTTCCATCGCAACCTGCCCCATAGTTTTTCCGCTAAATTTTCCTTTTCCTGTTATGGCAACTTGGATTGCCTGCTCATAACTCATCCATTTCACCAGTTCTTCCACCGGCATATTGGGAGCCAGAGATTGCGGCTTAGATGGCATCTGCTGCTGGTGAGGTATCTGCTGCATAGTTGGTGCAACACCACCACTTGCCGAACTCATTACCGGATTAGTCATCTGTCCACTCCCCGTTGCCCTGCTAATTGTATTTCCATTCGCTTGTGCTTCCTGGTAAAACTGCTCCATCATCTGCTGTCCTGGCATTGCTTGCGTCTGAAATGCTGGCATCGCCCCTGCCGGCTGATTCGGTGTCTGTTGCATTGCAGGTGCCGGATTTTGTGCCGGCATCGCAGCCTGCATCGAAGTTCCCTGGTTTACAGGAATTCCTGCATCTACCTGCATGGGATCATTACCTTCCCCTACATCAGCAAATTGCAGACCATATCCCGCATCTGCCAAAGCTCGCCCAATCGCTGCGGTTTCTGCCATTTCAAGAAATTTATCTCCAAACTGTGTATCTGTTGTACGAAATTTCTGCGAAAAGGAATTGGCAATATAATTATTCTCCTGATCACACTTATCCAGATAAATCCTGGCTTCTACAACTGCCATATTTTCTGTAAAATGAACAATCCGGCTGATAATCTTGCCTGTAGGATTTACCAGACGGAACCACAGCTTCCGATATTTCACATCCAGATACCGTTGTTCCTCCTGCCCTTCATTAGAAATAACTCTGGCAAGTTCCAGAGGATAAAATCCTTCCACTTTATTCAGTTCTTCTACTGCTTTTGACTTGTTATATAATAATTCGCTCATTGCCTGCTCCTTTCTTTGGAACCGGCAGGACATCCCTTTATAAAGTAATAACCTGCCAATTCTCAACATTGAACTATTTTGCTATTTTTTTACACAGCCCGGTTGCAAATTGTTGTCGGGATCTGTCTATTACTCTGTGGCTGATACCGTTCACAATACTGTTGTATTTTTGCCGCCAGCATCGTCTTTCTGGTACCTGTATCATCTGTATGAATTGCCTGACAAACAGCTTTCCATTCCCCAACAATATAAACGCGCAGCTTCGCCCTGGTAATCCCTGTATAAAAAATATTCCGCTTCAGCATGGGATAAAAAGCTTTTAGCCACGGAATGATAACCACGTGGCACTCACTTCCCTGGCTTTTGTGTATGGTTATGGCATTTGCATGTTCCATCATCTCCACCTGCTCTGCCTCATACTTCACCCTGCGTCCGTCTGTAAATACGATTTGAACTATTGGGTTGTTATCCTCATCCTCAGAAATCTGTACCAAAGTACCTAAATCTCCATTACTGGCAACTTCTGTATTTTTGTTTTGAAGGATTCGGTCACCTTCTCGGAATATCTCACCGCCAAGATGAAGCTCTTGTTTCCCGGATACAGGAGGATTTACATCATCCTGCAGACTGCGGTTCAGTTCCAAGACACCGGCTGCACTTCGCACTTTGTATGGAGAAAGTATCTGTACCTGCTCCATACCATACACCTGAATTTCCTTGAGATAAATATTCTTAACAATTTGTGCTGCTGCATCTGCTCCTGAACATTCAATCATCTGGAAATCATCTCCCCATTGCAGATTTGTTTTTCCTTCGTTGATAAGCTGGGCATTTATGGGGATATTGCTGTCCTTCCCCTGACGATAGACCAGATTTAAAACAGTAACCGGTATTTTCCCACACAAAATAAGCTGACGGAACACATCTCCTGCTCCTACAGAAGGAAGCTGGTGGACATCTCCGACCAAAAGCACTCTGGCTCCTGCTTTTACCTTGTAAAAAAATTCATAGGCAAGGTGCATATCTACCATAGATACCTCATCCACATTAATAAAATCTGCGGACAATTCATCTATAAGTGCTTCATAATCTCCGTCACCAAAAAGCCCCAGTGCCATGTGCATCGTAGTTGCATCCCCACTTCCGGTACTCTCTGCCATTCGCCTTGCGGCACGACCAGTTGGTGCCATCAGTTGGACTTTATTCCCGCATTTTTTCTGATAGATATACAAAATGACCTTTAAAACCGTTGTTTTACCGGTTCCAGGTCCTCCAGTAATAATGCTGATCGGGTTTGCAAAAACCATACGTACTGCTTCTTTCTGCTGTTCGGATAATGTTATGTTTAAATCTTTCTGTGCTTCCTCCAGTTCCTTTTCAATCGTAAGAACTGGAATTCGCTCATACAATTTTCTTGCAATCATAGAAGCAGTGTCATCTTCTTCCTGATACTGTTTGGTAATGTAAATCCTATTTTCTTCTACCACGATACTGTCTTGCATAACCAGACGATAGATCACTTTTAAAATTTCTGTTTCTGTCACCGGCTGAAGATCCGGTTCTTTATTTAGAACTTTCAAGGCATCTTTTACCAGAATTTCCTGCTCCAGATACAAATGTCCGTTTTGCTTCATGGCTTCCCGCAACACATAACTGACACAGCCGGAAATGCGCATAGGATCATTCGTTGCAGCACAACACTGCCTTGCAATGGCATCCACAGTGAGAAAACCAAACCCCTTAACAGCACAAAGGATATAAGGCTGCTTCCGAATGATTTCTACGGATTGATCCCGAAACTTCTGAAGAATCATATTTGCTTTTTTAGGAGTAACATGAAATGGTGATAAAAAGGTCATCAATTCCCGGAATACTTTATTTTTTCCAAAGGAATCCACAATACGGTCCAGTTTTTGCTGAGATATCCCCTGAATTTTTAATAATTCCTGTGGATATTTTTCCATCACCTCTAAGGTATCCAGACCAAAACGATTGACAATCCTTTCTGCCGTTTTGGGACCAATTCCTTTTAAAGAACCACAAGAAAGGTATCCTAAGATACCTTCCCTTGTTCTAGGTACAACCTCTAAAAAAGTTTCCACCTTGTATTGTGTCCCATAGGAACTTGTTTCCCACTCGCCTTCCATCTCAATTTCGATCTCATCCGTAAGCGGAAGGTCATATCCTTTGGCAGTAAACGCAATGATTTTTTTCTCTGCCCAAAACTTATCCCTGGCAGAAAGAGGAACTTCCTGATTCAGTGTGGAAAATAATGCAACCGTATATCCGTTTTCCTCATTTTGAAAAATCTTACGTATATATTTGCACCTCATCGTCTATGTCCCTCCAGTTCTCTACTTTCATCAATTCCCCTGGTTTCATCTTGGAGTCATACCAATAAATATCCTTTCCTTTTACAAATGCTGTCTGAATCTCGCTTCTCATTCCCTCGCTGATATGTGAACCACAAATGATCAATACTTCACATAAATCCAACATCAAAACTGCAATCTGCATTGCAGTTTCCCGTTCTTCCGGGATACGGTCATCTAACATTAATGGAAGATGAGCATGTGAAGCAAAAGTACGGCAATGATACAGCCTTTTCATCTGCATGAGATAGTATTTTGCCAGTTCCATATTATGCTGCACTCCCTCTGGATTCGGGGCAGACAGCGGAGAACAGATATATGCCTTTTTTCCTTGTAACATTATGCAACCTCCTTTTTAATCCGGAAAATCCTGCTTTCTGTAGTACTTGTGTATTCTTCGTAGATATCCGGATGCTGATTTTTCAGTTTCTCCATATTTTCTTTTCCAATCTGGGTGCGTATCGTAGGATTATAAGTAATCCGGTAACGGAAACTCCCATCCTCGATCACTGCCTTACACCCTTGTCCAAGAAGCTCGACAAACGGTACGCTCAATGCACGTTGTTCCGCTTCAATCTCCTTTTTTCTTTTTTCCAATTGGGATTTTTCTTCAGATAATTTAAGATATTTTTCAAGACTGCGTGATTCCAAGCTAGATATGCTGATTTCAGGAATTGATTTGTCTGCGTAACCCTTATATTTCCGGATACTAGCCAAAATGAGATCTGGCTTCCCGGAATACGGTGGTTCTATTTTCTTCTCCACATATTCTTCCCAGAAGTATTTCTCCTGTTCAATAAGTTCTTCTTCCTCCATTCTATCCCGTTCCAGACACCGATAAACAAATTCATTTTCATTGTTTCCATAAAGGCAGGCAATATATGCTTTATTCATATTCATGACTGCAAGATAATGACGAACCTGCAAAACATAGTTTTCAGGAATCCCATCATCTGCCCATTTGTCTTTTGCATTGTAATTGCAGGTCTTACATTCCAAAATTCCAATGCTTCCATCTGGGAAACGGATAAAGTAATCCACATCCGCCAACATAAACGGATATAGCGGATGCCGGAACATTTTTCGTACAGGGAAAACTTCAAGCCCCGTCTTCTTTGCAAAAATCATGGCAACCAAATCTTCCAGGCGGTGTCCCACTTCTTTCGCTACCCAGTTTTCTTCCTCTTCTTCGATTACTGGCGTAACACCAATTTTATCGAAATACAAATCCCTGATTGTCGCAAATGGGGATAAGCCCATGATTGCCGCTGCATCGCTTCCTCCAATGCCAAGGCGCCGGTAATCCAACCACTCTTCTCGGCTCAAATCTGCTGTATCAACAAGAACTTCCGGCTGATAATTTAATGCTGTATTCATCTCATTTCCTCCTTATAATTTAATCGTTCCATATACATCAAACCCTTTCCAGTCAAAGACCAGTGTTTTTGCAATGTCTTCTTCCAATTTTAAAATCCGTGGTGCAGAAAACCCTTCACAAGCAGCAAAGAAAGCAGCTTCGTGCATGGCAAAATAAAGGTCATGAGCGGTACATGGTTCTTCTCCATATTGTCCCACAAAAAGATCTACTACTTCATTTCGGATTTTCTGATTGATTTTAAGTTCCTTCATAATCAGATGCAGGCAGTTTACAGGGTTTTGGATATCTATATCCATCAAACCAACAATTCCTTTAACTGCTTCCTGATAACGGGAAAAAATTTTGTCCAGATTATTCCGGAAATCCTGTAAGGTCGCCCCTCTATCATGGGACAGTTTGATAGGACTTCCCAGGTTAATGACACGGTTACTGGTTTGCGAGAGCATCATGGGATACAGATTCACACCACTTACTGCTACATCAGAAGTAGTCAGGCGCAGTGCAGGAGCTAGGCTCTTATCCTCAATTCCATGATCTTCCAAAGCCTGGTGATAAGTATCCAAAAGTTCCTGATTTCCTCCTAAAGTCCACATAGCAGACACAATGGAATGGTCAAAACTTCCAGAACCCTCCAGATAAGTACTTCCCTTAAAATGTGCTTTCAGATAATCACTTGTCATATTGAAGATTGTCTGCATATCCAGTACACAGTAATCATGATCATCACCGCCATGTACTGCAGATACTTTTCCATCTGCCACCTTGATTAAGGCATCTCCTTTCGCTACCTGAAGACAGTAGTTTACTACCTTTGCATAAGTAGCTTTCTCCAGTTTCTTTAATCCTGTTCCATTAATGCCGGCTCTTTTCAGAATTGTATGGATAGCACAGTCACGAACCGGATAAAAATCCTTGTTCACTTTTAATACCAACTGGGTATTCTTTTCTGTATCCTCTACTATTCCTTCCAGTTCTTTTTCACAGGCTTCTTCAATGGTTTCTGCCTCCTTTTCCAATGGAACCAGTTTTAGCATCCTGGTAGGCTTACGAATCCACTTGGACTGCTTTGCCCTCTCAGCCAGAAATTCCAGCATCTCCGTTGTACTTGCAAATGTAGTGCAAAACTCATCTGCATAAATCTTTGTTTCTTTCATGTGTGTACCACCTTTCTTAAATTTATTTATCCATAAACAGCCAAAGCTGATTGTGGCAATCCTGCCTTTCATTAGGGCATAAAAAAAGAATGAAAAGTGAAGTATTCCTTCGCTATCCATTCTCATATCCCTGATAATATTACCGAAAAAACAAAAGTGCCGCTATTGCCCCATAAGGACAGATAGTGACACTTTATACAATCATAAACAACTTATGCGGAATAAGCAGCCTTACTGCTCTCCTTGAGTCTTCGGATTTATACAAATCCAAAACTCCCCCTATGGGTACGCATAAAATTAACTATAGCAGTATAGTAGCACATGATATAGTATATGTCAATCTTCATGCACAATATATTGTATGTTTTTAAATACTATGCTTTGCATATATGACTTCAATTAGAATATTGAAATATCACGTATCCCATCTCTCTTTTTTCAAGTTTATAGAAAAATTTTTAATAAAAAGTACATAATCTGTTCAATCTGAAAAAATCTCAGTTAATTACTTAATGAAATTGTTAAGACAAAACCAAGTCTTACGCTATTGTACCTTGATAATTTTATACCTTATCAGGAAATGTATATAGGTGCTGCAGATAGTGTCGCATAAATGCACGCCTGCAGCTTGATGATTACATAGTAACACCTCATACGTGCATGAAACATGGCATAGGAAACGGTTTCCTGATATGTCTACTCTTTCATTAATCTAATTTATAGAGGTGATTATATTGAGTGAAACAGACAATCTCTTTAAAGCATACTCCGTTCAGGAGATAGCATCCATGCTCGGCATTGGAAAAACAAAAACCAGGGAACTTCTTGACAGTGGAATTCTTCCCGTTACAAAAGTTGGGCGGCAATATTTTACTTCACCAGCTTCTATTCAGGAGTTTCTCAAGAAAAACATAGGAAAGCAAATATTCTTTTAGGCCCTTTAGAAAGTTATTGTCAATCAGGCTTGGCTATATTAAAATAGACCTTATACCTGATTTGGCATGAATATCTCATTAAAGAAAGGGAACTATTCATGGCGAGAACAACGAAAGGTACACAACAAAAAAGAAGATCCAAAGGGGATGGATCACTATTTCCAAATAAGAGAGGAGGATGGACTGCCCGATATAGAAAAAAAGGGCTACCGGACAAGGAGTTTAATGCTCCTACCAAAGGAGAAGCGAAAGCATTATTAGATGACTGGAAGATAAAAGTGGCAATACAAGACGCAATTACTTCAAACATCAAAGTACAGGACTATGCGAACAAATACTTATTCCGCAAAAGTCTCATGGTTGAAGCTGGCAAATTCAAACAAACCAGCCTAGATCGATTAGAAAAAACATACGAAAATCATTTAAAAGATACGGATGCTTTTAGCAAAACATTTTCTAATCTGACTGCTGATGATATTACAGCAACGATTAATGCCAAAAAGGAAATCCTGAGTTATTCATCATTAAAGAAAATTTACTTATTTTGGTCTGCAATGATTAAAACAGCAATTTCTCTCGGCGAACTGCCAAAAAACTTTTCTGATATTTTAAATCGGGTGATAATGCCGGAAGAATCCGTTCTTCCTGTAGAAACAAAGGAAATCTCAATCATCCCACCAGAACATGAGCAGATCATAAAAGAAATTGCAATGGAACCCAGTCCAAATAAAAATGAACGCTATTTGTATAGATATGGTCCTGCCATTGTATTCCTTTTAAACACAGGTTTACGTGGTGGTGAATTGCTTGCATTAGGTCAATCTTCTATCGTGCCCTTTTTAGGACGGCGTGGCATTAAAATCACACATACGCTTAGCAGGGTTAAAAACAGAGAGGCCGGTTCCAAAAAAAAGACTAAAATGATTTTGACTCCTCCAAAATACCCAAATAGTTTACGGACTATTCCATTAAACAAGGAAGCTGAATTTTCACTATCATGTATGATGGAGCTATACGATAAAAATCGGGTTTTTCCAGATTTGATATTATCTACGCAAAATGGTGTCAGCCCTACAATCCAAAATTTAGCCAATACGCTAAAGAAAATTTGTAAGCGTGCTGAGATTCCAGAATATAATCTTCATGCACTACGGCACACTTTTGCAACAAATCTGATCCGGCAGACTCACAATATGGGAGAAATAAAGGAAGCTGCTGAAATCATTGGCGATAACTATGAGGTGATCATGCGTACTTATGTTCATACAGACAGTGAACGTAAGGTAAGTTTAATTGATGCTATGATTGCATAAATCATCCGCTTAACAGAGGTAATGGTTGTCTACAGTATGATGGCACAGGCTGTAACAACCAAAATTCTGCCACCTTATCGTCCACCTTACGAAACGATTTTACTTGATTTTATAAGGTTTTTAACGGTTTTTGGCGGACATATCTATAAATATTAAAGCATGAAAACTTATATTTTAGAATTAATTTTTTAAAAAAGGGAATTGGATTATGGAAAAATGGACTTGTAGAAAAAATTGTGAACTTTTTCTTTCCTATAATTTTGCCACCTTATTTTTTTAGACAGAATTATAGGATTTTGAAAAAAGAAAAAGCCTCGAAAACCTTGATTTTCTGGGCTTTTTAAGAGGCGCAGACCGGATTTGAACCGGTGAATACTGGTGTTGCAGACCATTGCCTTACCACTTGGCTACTGCGCCGTATTTAGTTATTTTGCACAATTATTGGGTTTGTAGCTCCCCCTGTTGGACTCGAACCAACGACACTGCGGTTAACAGCCGCATGCTCTACCGACTGAGCTAAGGAGGAATAGATATATTATTTGACTCCTTAGTTTGTGGTGTTGCAGACCTTTGCCTTACCACTTGGCTATGGCGCCATATGACTCCGACGGGAATCGAACCCGTGTTACCGCCGTGAAAGGGCGATGTCTTAACCGCTTGACCACGGAGCCGAAGTTTTTGTTTTGTCTGCCGTGATTTTTGCTCAGCGACAAGTAGTATATTATCATAAGAAAACGAGTTTGGCAAGTGTTTTTTGAAAAAAAATCAAAAATTTTTGAGATTTGTGTTGCCGTGCATTCAGAAGGAAAAAATTTGCCGGGTCAGGGCATGGCTTTTCGATATTCTTCCGGTGACATACCAAAAGTCCGGCGGAAAATGCTGGCAAAATAGCTGGGGCTTTCAAATCCGGTATGCAGAGCAATTTCCAAGATAGAAAGCGAGCTGCCGGTAAGAAGATCTGCGGCTTGGGTTACGCGGTACTGGTTGATATAGGAAATAGGCGTTGTGTGAAAGTGCGTTTTGAAGAAACGACAAAAATATTGTGGATTCATATTGAGTATAGCAGCAAGATCTGAAAGACGGATTTTAGAATCATAGTTATCCTGAATATAACGTAAGAGTTTTTTACACTGATCAGATCTTTCTTTTTTACGAGTGCAGAGGGGTTCCGGATGAAGAAAAAGCTGGTATTGCGCCAGAAGTGCAAGAATCCGATACATGTCACTTTTGATCAGAAGAAACCAGCCGATGGGTTTGGTATCGTATGCATACAGGATTTCCTGGAAAAGATCAGATAATGTCAGTACAAATGTTTTCTGTGTCTGAGAGGAGGCTTCAGCAGCAGAAAGCTCTTCCAATGGAAAAGCCGGAAGAAGCAGTTGATGAGAGAGCAGCGGACGAATCCAGTCTGCTTCACAGGAATCCAGATAGGCACATGAGAGAATTTCTGGAAGAAATACAAGGGCATGGTGAACCGAAGGGGTAGTTCCAATGCTGCAGAGCTGATGCAGTTCGTGACTGTTGATGAAAAGAAAAGTACCTTCGGAAATTGTCCGGGTTTCAGTTTTCAGTGTCAGAGTGAGAGTACCTTTTTCAACCCAGATCCATTCTAATTCTTTATGCCAGTGAAAAGGAACAGAGAGCCCGCCATGCGCATAATCCTGATGATAGATATGGAGCGGAACAGGTTCGGTTCCATGCACGGTAAAATCCCGGATTCCGCCAGAAAGAACAGGGGAACAAGATTCAGGAGAAAAGAGCTCTTTTGAACGTTCTTTTTTCATAAAAGTCAAAATCCTTTCATTAAATACGAAAATCAGGTTAGAAAATATAAGATAATATCATTATACTGCTCTTATAGGAAAAAAGAAAGAGAGGACAGAAAATGAAAAGAGAGTGGTGGCATAGCTTAACCGTATATCAGATTTACACCAGAAGCTTCTGTGACAGCAACGGAGACGGCATCGGCGATTTTGGAGGGATTCTGCAGAAGCTGGACTATCTGCAGGAGCTTGGTGTTGGAGCCATCTGGCTTTCGCCTTTTAACGATTCTCCTAATTACGACAATGGATATGATGTCAGTGACTATTATAAAGTAATGGAAGAAGCGGGCACAATGGAAGAGCTGGAAGAACTGATCGCAGCCTGTGAAAAGCGGGAAATTGTGGTCATGATGGATCTTGTTTTAAATCATAGTTCCCATCTGCACCCATGGTTCCTGGAAGCCAGAAAGGATCGAAACAGTAAATACCATGATTTTTACATCTGGAAGGAAGGAACGAAGGAGCAGCCGCCAGAAGGCGGCGGAGCATTCTTTGGAGGAAGCACCTGGGAATGGGTGCCGGAGGTTCAGGAATATTATTATCACAGTTTCAGTGTAATGCAGCCGGATCTGAACTGGAAAAATCCGTCGCTTCGGAAAGAGCTGTACCGGATGATCCAGTTCTGGATGGATAAAGGGATCCGTGGTTTCCGGCTGGATGCAATTGACAATATTGTAAAAGATGGACATGGAGGAAATGATACTCATTCGGAGCAGATTCATACATACTTAATGGAAATGAATCAGAATACGTATGGAAAATCAGAACAGATCCTGACAGTGGGGGAAACCGGAGGTGCTACGGTAGAAATGGCACAGCAGTATTCTGATCCGGAAAGCCAGGAACTCAGTATGATTTTTCAGTTTGAACTGATGGGAATCGACGGCATCCGAAGTGGAAACTGGGATCCGAAACCGTATACGCTGCCGCAACTGAAGCAGATCTTTGAAAAATGGCAGACGGGACTGGAAGAAAAAGGATGGAACAGTCTGTTCTGGGGAAACCATGATTTTCCGCGTGTCGTATCGCGCTTTGGAAATGACAGGGAACCGTATCGGGAAAAATCAGCAAAAATGTTGGCTGTCCTTCTCCATGGGATGAAAGGAACTCCTTATATTTACCAGGGGGAAGAAATCGGTATGACAAATGTGTCAGGGCTTCGGATCGAGGACTATCAGGATATCGAGTCTGTAAATTTTGCCGAAGACCGTAAAAAAGAAGGCTGGGAGGAAGAAAAAATTCGTACCTATCTTGCACGGAACAGCCGGGACCATGCGCGGACGCCAATGCAGTGGAATGCGGAAAAACACGCCGGATTTACAGCGGGAACACCGTGGATGGCGGAAAATCAGAATTACGAGGAGATCAATGTGGAAAACAGCAGAAAAAATCCGGATTCCCTCTTCTATTTCTATCAAAAACTAATTGCGTTGCGTAGGAAAAATGACACTCTTGTTTATGGGGATTTCCGTCTGATTGAGGAAGAAAATCCGGATATTTTTGCTTATGAGAGAAATATGGGAGAGAAAAAGCTGATTGTGCTCTGCAATTTCCGGGATACCGCGGCAGAGATGAAAGCCCGATATGATTTGACAAAAGGAACGGTTCTGATTCATAATGATACAGAAAGTCTCACAAAAGAAGTGTGGAAGTTACAGCCGTATGAGGCGTATATGATTGAACTTCTGCAGTAAAAAGACAGAAATGAAAAGCAGCAGGAGAAGAAAACTGCAGGAGCAACTGGAAACAGGAGGGAGAAAATGTATCGCGTTCTTCTTGTAGAAGATGAAGAAATTGAACTGGAGACATTGCGGGATTATATTGACTGGAAAAAGAACGGGATTTCCAGAGTATTTACCGCGCGCAATGGCAGAAGGGCACTGGAGTGCCTGGAAGAAAATATGGCAGATATTGTGATTACGGATATTCAGATGCCAGGAATGAGTGGAATTGAACTGGCAGAGACGATCGTACGCCGGGGGTATCCATGCAAAATTGTTTTTCTGACAGGATATGATGATTTTTCCTATATCCATTCCGCTTTTCAGGTGAATGCCGTGGATTACCTTTTAAAGCCATTTACGATTGAAGAAGTAGAAGCATGTCTGAAAAAAGTGAGAAGTGAACTGGAGAAAAGTGAGATAGCAGACTGGTCGCGGAAAACGGCGGCGAAGCAGTTGCTGGAAATGGCTTTGCGGGAAAAACAGGAAACAGAGCTTTTACGGAAAAATTTCCGTGGTGTATTTGGAGAAGAACTGGAAGAGTGCAGGTTTGGAATCATAGCGGTTTATGGAAAAACGGAAGAAAACATCTGTAGCAAAATTCAGGAAAAATACAAGGGCATCCGTTACATCAGCAAAACGGAACGGATCAGCATTCTGCTGCTGGCGGGGTATCTGTCGGTGAAAGATACGGCATTTCAGATCTGGAATGATTTGAAAGAAGACGCACCGAGAGCCGTTGGATGGTGCAGTGGAGCATGGACAGCTGACTGCCTGTACGAAAAGGCGGAAAAACTTCGGAACTGTTGTGTTCTGGCATTTCATATGGATCCACCGGAACTTTTCTGTGCAGATGAAAAAGAAACGGAAGAGGAAAAAGCATATCATTTCCGGGAACAGAAGGAGCGGAGAGAAGAAATCTGTCGTCTGGTCAGCAGCGGGAAAAAGCAGGAAACGCTGCAGACCATGAAAGATTATTTTCAACAGCTAAAGGGGCTTGCGCCGAAAACATTTGCGGGAGAAGTTTATAATCTCTATATGTATCTATGGAACCGTCTTGTTTTGAGCGATGAACTGCTGGAAAACTGGATGGAAGCAGAAAAAATTTTGAGAGAAAATGAAATTTTTGAAGCAAACAACAGTTATCAGATGCGGGAAAAGATGAAGCAGTATCTGGAACGGATGTTGGCATTTTTTGAAGAACAGAATCAAAATCCAAATTACTATGCCGTTTATCAGGTAAAAACATATCTTCAGGAGCACTGCTCGGAAAGCGCAGATATCGAGAAGCTGGCCGCGGAGGTCGGTTTGTCTCCGAATTATCTGAGGAGCCTGTTTAAAGAGGCAACAGGAAAAACGATTTTGGAATACAATACGGAAATGCGTCTGCAGAGGGCGGCGGAACTGTTAAAGAATAAGAAAAATAAAGTACGGGAAGTGAGTCTGGCGGTTGGATATGAAAATGTTTCTTACTTTGGCGTTGTGTATCGCAATGGCGATGAGTGTCCTGATGGCAGCGGGAATGCTTGCAGGATGCGGATCAAATGGCAGTACATCATCAAGTACTGCATCCGGCAGTGCATCATCTGCATCGGGCGAGGTATCAACAGACGGAGTTACGATTTCTATCTTTGACAAAAACTCCGGAAGCAATACCTTTGATGATCCAGTTGCAAAAGCAATTGAGGAAAAAACAGGTGTCAAAATTCAGGTAGAAAATCCAACCGGAGATCCGCTGGAAAAATTGAACCTGATGCTGACCGGTCAGAATTACCCGGATATCGTCCTGATGGATCGTGGAAATGATATTGTAAACCGTTACATTGAGGCAGGCGCACTGCTTCCGTTGAATGATCTGATCGATGAGTACGGCCCGGATGTAAAAGAGATGTACGGGGAAACCTTAAACAAGAGTCGTTATACCGATGGAAAGAATTACTATCTGAATAACTGGTACGGAGAAGATCCGGATCCGGTAGCCGGTGTTCTGATGCGCTATGATTATCTGTGCGAAATCGTTGGAAAAGACCGCGCAGACAGCGATGAGCCATTTACACAGGAAGAGTATATTGACATTTGCAAGAAATTCAAAGAACTTCATCCGACCATTGACGGAAAAGAGAGTATTGCCATTACCTTTGATGCAGAATCCAAAAACTACGATGGAACATTAAAAGGAATGTATGGTCTGAAAACATATTATCAGGATGGGGACAATCTGGAACATGTTGCCAAAGCACCAAACTTCAAAGAGATGATGTCCTTTGCCAATGAACTGTATACCGAAGGCCTTCTGGACAAAGAGTGGGTTGTCAACAAGAAAAATCAGTGGACGCAGAAACTGTCTGCAGGCAACGTATTCAGTACCTTTGCTTCCTACTGGGATACCGATGCAGCAAATACAGCACTTGCTTCTTCTGTAGGAGAAGATGCAAAATTCTATTCCTATAAAATCCTTGGAAACGGAATCAGTGCAGATGAAACTACTTACTCCGGAAGAAGTACACTTGGCTGGGATGCAATCGCGATCACCAAGAATTGTAAAAATCCGGAAGCAGCCATGAAGATGATCAACTACCTTGCAAGCGAAGAAGGACAGTATCTTCTGATGTGGGGTATTGAGGGAACCAACTGGAATATGGAAGATGGAAAACACGTTCCGAACGATGATCTGATTGAAGGATTCCAGACGGATTTTGACAAAACAAAACTGGATACCGGCGTCCGCAAATGGACCTGGTTTGTAAAGAACGGAAATGGTACAGACGGAACTCCATACGATGTATCACAGTATAAAGTAAAAGAGACCCGGCAGGTGGCTATGAATCACTTTGGTGAGAACGACAGATGGGATACCGCAGAATTTGCAGGCCTTACCCCGGCAGGAAGCACTCCGGATGGCTTGAAATGGCAGAAAATCCAGGATATCTACGATCAGGAATATCCGAAGATTGTGAATGCAGACAGCCACGATGCGGCAATGGAAGAGTACGACAAGATGATTTCCGAAATGAATGACGCAGGACTGGAAGATGTAGAAAAAGTTATCACGCAGAATTATCAGGAGCGTATGAAACTCTGGAATGAGTAAGCTAAAGTAAAATAAAAAAATCACACACGGAAAAGAACCGGCAGAAATTGAAATACAGATTTCTATGTCGGTTCTTTTTTATCAGAAGAAGCATTGCGATTTTCAAGGAATCTGGATATAATGAGGAAAACTGGAAAAACAGGGAAATCCAACCGCATGAGACAGGAGGCATCGTACATGGCAGCGAAAGAACAGTTAACCGCAATGGAAATGATATGGGGATTTATGAGTGGGACGACAGGACATATGGGAAAGACGGACTTTGCGCCGCAGAAGGAAGCGTTCGGGGATTTTGCATCTCCGGAAACGTATTTTCCGCGCGTGGTGCCGGAGAGCGAGGGCATCTCATCGGAAAAGCTGACGCAGATGCTTCGTGAGCTCGCCGCTGCGCGCCATACGGACATGCATCATCTGCTGGTCCTGCGGAATGGACATGTCATCTGCGAATGCAATTTCGCCCCATACCGCAGCGGCATCTGGCATGCGACGTATTCTATGTGTAAGAGCATCACTGGCATGGCGGCTGGTTTTCTGATCAGTGAAGGAAAACTTTCCCTGGACGAGAACGTCTATGATATTTTTGAAAAACGAAACGGTCTGCTGCAGAAGATCCTGCGCCCAAATCTGACCGTGAAGCATCTTCTGACGATGAAGAGCGGCGTACAGTTCAACGAGATGGGCGTTGTTTCCGGCAACGACTGGGTGGACAGCTTCTTAAATGCGCCGGTCAAGGGAACGCCGGGCGAAGCGTTTGAGTACAACAGTATGAACACGTATCTGCTGTCTGCAATCATACAGGAGCGCACCGGCATGAAAATGGTAGATTACCTGCGGCCGCGTCTGTTTGAGCCTCTCGGCATCCGGAAAGTTTTCTGGGAGAGCTGCCCGGCAGGGATTACGAAAGGCGGCTGGGGCCTCTTCCTGTGCCCGGAGGACGCGGCCAAGCTCGGGGTGATGTACGTGAACGGCGGAAAATTCGAAGGAAAACAGATCGTCCCGGCGGAATGGGTCGCAGCGTCCACCTCCGTTCATGCGACACCGCCGGAAAAGATGGGAAAATATGGCTATGGTTACCAGGTCTGGATGGAGGAGCGGCCGGGCAGCTTTGCGTTCAATGGCATGCTGGGGCAGAACGTGCTCGGTTATCCGGATACCGGCGTGGTGATTGTGACGAATGCGGGCAGCAACGAGCTGTTCCAGACGTGTGAGATGCTCGACATTGTGCGGAAGTATTTCGGCGCGGAATTTGGTGCAGAGCTGAAATCCGGCGAGGCGGAAAGCCCGATGGCATATCAGAAGCTGGTGCAGACCTGCCGTGATCTGGAGGGCGCGAAAGAGACACCGGGAAGAATTCTGCGCGGCGGCTGGAAGCGGAGAACACCGGGGCCGCGGAACAGCGGAACACCGCGTCAGATCGACATGGCGCAGCTTCTGCACGGAAAAGAATATAAAATGGAGGACACGCATGTCGGCATGTTTCCGCTGACGCTGCAGGTCTTCCACAACAACTTTTCCGACGGCATCCGCCGCATCGGTTTCTTCTATGAAAAAGGCCGTTTCTTTGTCGAGCTGACCGAGGGAGAAAAAACACAGCGCATTGAGATCGGTCTTACGGGGTCCAAAGTTGTAGAATGGGTGGAAAACGAGGAATCGTATCTGCTCGGAACGACGGGACAGTTTGCGGAGAATGAAGACGGCGAACTGGTGCTGAAGCTTGAGTTTGCATTTCTGGAAGAGGCCGCAAGACGGAGGGTCAAAATCATTTTCCAGCGTGATTTCGAGCGGATCAGACTGGAGTGGAATGAGACGCCGGGCAAGGATCTGATTATCGAGGGCCTTGAATCCCTCGTGACGGATGTGGCGATCGCACCGCTTCTGCCGTCGCGGTTCCGCGAGCGGAGCCTTGACATGATCCATCTGCTGATGGCACAGACCATTGAGCCAATGGTAGAGGCACACCGTGTGCGGCCGGGGGAAGAAACGGGGACAGAAGAAGCGGCAGCGGAAGCTGAATCGGCCGCGGCAGTGGAAAATGCGGAAAACGCAGAAGAAACGGTGTAAAAACAGAAAAAATCAGAAGAGAAATGTGGATAAAAAAGGGAATGGAGCTGCCGGATGCGCAGTTCCATTCCCTTTTAAAAATACAGATTACAGATTCAAAGCCATATCGCCGGATTTGATCAGGTTTGCCTTGCGGAATACCTCTGAGAAGAACAAGGTGATCACAGCCGGAAGCACGAAGTGGAGCAGAATAATTTTGATGATAACGAGCTTCGGATCATCGTAAGCGATCATCGTCTGATACGTTGTGATCTGTCCGACAAGACCTGCGGAACCCATGCCGCTTCCCGTTGCATTATTCTGCATATTGGCGAGGATTGTGGAGACGGGTCCTAAAATCGCACTCGAGAAGATGACGGGCAGCCAGATCAGTGGATGACGCATGATGTTCGGCACCTGGAGCATCGAGGTTCCAAGACCCTGTGCGACAAGGCCGCCGAATTTGTTTTCCCGATAACTTGCAACCGCGAATCCGACCATGTTGCAGCAGCAGCCGATCGTTGCGGCACCGGCGGCAAGACCGGAAAGATTCAGAATGATGCCGAGTGCAGCGGAGCTGATCGGCAGTGTCAGAACCATACCCATGACGACCGAAACAACGATGCCCATGATGAACGGCCGCTGTTCCGTTGCCCAGTTGATGATGCTTCCAAGGCCTGTCATCATCTGGGAGATCGGCGGTCCGACGAGCAGTCCGACAACGGAACCGGCTCCGATGGTGATGACCGGTGTCACGATGATATCAACCTTGGTCTTGCCGGAAACCAGATGGCCGCAGGTGATGCCTGCGAAAGCTGCGATGAAAGCGCCGAGCGGTTCGCCAGGTCCTGCCAGAACGGCATTTCCGTCCACAAAGAATGTGCCGCCGGTGATCTTGCCGGCATAACCGCCGACCATGGCGGCGACGGCTGCAGAAACCGTGACAAGCGGGCTTTCCCCATATTTCACTGCCACGCCGACACCGATACCGGCACTTGTCAGGGCTGCGGCAGCTTTTCCAAGCAGATAGATCACATTTCCGGTCGAACCGCCGATCAGAAGACCGATCTGCTGAATCATCGTACCGATAATCAGGGTTGCAAAAAGACCCTGCGTCATGCCGCCGAAGCCATCAATGAAGATGTGCGAGGCGACTTTTTTGATTGTTCGCATATGGATTCCTCCTCATGTATGTGGTGTGTTACTGTATTCACAAGTGACTTGTCAGTCGACTTTTAGTCTATCATAAGATGGGGGCGGGTGCAATCCTTTTCCGGGGGCATAAGTTGACAAAAGAAAGGGGCACGCTTATAATTGAGACAAATTCAGAGCGCTTCCGGAAAACAGCGCAGACAGTAAAAAAGTGATAAAGGAGACGCATGGGAAAACAGAAAAAGAAACAGAAAAAACGCGGCAATCCGCTTTGGACTCTGGTATTTTTAGCGGCACTTGCTGTTTTCTGCTTTTCCGGGTACAAGCTGATCGGCATTTACCTGGATTACAAGACCGGCACGGATGAATACCGGGATCTGCAGCAGTATACGACGGAAATTACAAAAACACCGGAGACACCGGCACCGACGAAAACAGAGGAGCCGCAGGCGGAATCCGAACCGGCGGAGCCTTCCGAACCGGAGCCAGAACCACTGTCGTATCCGACAGAACCGCCGCTTGCCGTCGATTTTGAATCCTTAAAAGCGATTAACCCGGATGTGAAGGGATGGCTTTATATTGAAGCTCTCGACATCAGTTACCCAGTCGTACAGGGGCCGGACAACGATGCGTATCTTCATACGACGTACGAGGGAACGAGCAACTTTGCGGGTTCCATTTTCCTCGATTACCAGAATCAGGATGATTTCAGTGATGGAAACACAATCGTTTACGGTCATAATATGAAGAATCTCTCCATGTTCGGAAAGTTGAAACAGATGAAGGAGCAGGAAAAATATAGGGACAGCGTCTATTTCTGGATGCTGACGCCGGAATCAAACGATGTGTACCAGATTTTTTCTGCCTTTTATACGGAGGCAGACAGTGATGTCTACACGCTGTATTCCGGCGGGGGTGAAGCGTTTGTACAGTATCTGAATACCATGGCGGCGCGGTCAGAGATCCCGGTGGAGCAGCCGGAGATGGATGAAAACAGCCATATTATTGTGCTGTCCACCTGTGCGGCGAGCGATACGACTGGACGGTTCGTCGTTCTGGGCGTGCGGCGGAACCGGTAATGATTGGTCAGAAGGAGGAATGACAGATGGAAGAGGAAAGAAAAATCGAAGAACTGCAGAGATTGATTGATACGCATGAAAATATCGTATTCTTCGGCGGCGCGGGTGTGTCCACGGAGAGCGGGATTCCGGATTTCCGGAGCGTGGATGGCCTTTATCATCAGAAGTATGACGTTCCGCCGGAGACAATTTTAAGCCACAGCTATTTCCTGCGGTACCCGGAAAAGTTTTATGCTTTTTACCGCGACAAAATGCTTCCGGTCGGCGCGAAACCGAACGCGGCGCATAAGAAACTTGCAGAGCTCGAAGCGGCGGGAAAACTGAAAGCGGTTGTGACGCAGAACATTGACGGACTGCATCAGGCGGCCGGAAGCAGAGTCGTGTATGAGCTGCACGGAAGCACACACCGCAATTACTGCATGAAATGTGGGGCAGCCTGCGATACAGAGCTGGTGAGAAAGAGCAGCGGCGTTCCAAGATGTGAAAAATGCGGAGGCATGATCAAACCGGATGTCGTACTCTACGAGGAGAGTCTGAATGAGAAAGTGCTCGACGGTGCGATCCGCGCGATTGCGGCCGCCGATCTTCTGATCGTCGGCGGAACGTCGCTTGCTGTGTATCCGGCAGCAGGTCTTCTCCAGTATTTTCGGGGCGATGCACTGGTCCTGATTAATAAAGGTGCAACACCGATGGACAACAACGCAGATCTTCTGATCCAGCAGCCGATCGGACAGGTGCTCGGCAGTATCCGGGTGTGAAACTTCAGAGCTGTGAAAAATGGAGGTGCGGCTCTGATGATACAGAGAGAACCTTGAGAAAAAATCTCGGAAAGTGTCAGGAAATATAAAAATAAGGCGGAAAAACATGGCAGAACATTACGAAGTAGGCGATATTGTAAAACTGAAAAAGCCGCATCCTTGCGGCAGCAGCGAGTGGGAAATCCTGCGTGTCGGCGCAGATTTCCGTCTCAAATGCACCGGCTGCGGCCACCAGATCATGGTAGCACGCAAGCTGGTCGAGAAAAACACCCGCGGATTACGAAAAAAAGATGCGTAATATCGTGAAAAAAACAAGAAAACACGCGAAAAAGGGCTTGCTATAAGCCCTTTTTTATGTTAGAATAACAAATTGTGACGTATAAAAATAATTCCTTGCTCCCCATAATGAAAATGGGGTGCCAAAAAGTCCAAAAGGAGGTAAAGCATGAACAAGTATGAATTAGCACTGGTTGTGAATGCAAAACTTGAAGAAGAGGAACGCGCAGCTGTAGTTGAGAAAGCCAAAGGTTATGTAACCCGTTACGGCGGAACAGTTGGCGAAGTAGAAGAGTGGGGCAAAAAACGCCTTGCATACGAAATTCAGCATATGCGTGAAGCATATTACTACTTTATTCAGTTTGAAGCAGACGCAACAGCTCCGGCAGAGATCGAGAGCCATATGCGTATTATGGATAACGTACTGAGATACTTAGTCGTTAAAAAGGAAGCTTAAGAGGTAAGCGAATGAATAAAGTTATATTGATGGGAAGATTGACCCGAGATCCCGACGTCAGATACTCTGCCGGAGAGAATTCCACAGCGGTAGCCCGTTATACACTGGCTGTTGACCGCAGATTCCGCAGAGACGGCGATTCCGCAACCGCAGACTTTATCGGATGCGTTGCTTTCGGCCGCCAGGCGGAATTTGCAGAGAAATACCTGCGTCAGGGAACGAAGATCGCCATCACCGGCCGCATTCAGACCGGAAGCTACACCAACCGTGAAGGCCAGAAGGTCTACACGACAGACGTAGTTGTAGAAGAGCAGGAGTTTGCAGAAAGCAAAAATGCAGGCGGAAACAACGGAGGATACTCCGCACCGCAGCATAACAATCCGGCTCCGTCCGCGAATACATCTGACCTGGGCAGCGCCGATGGTTTTATGAATATTCCCGATGGCATTGACGAAGAATTGCCATTTAATTGATAGAAAAGGAGAGATTGATCATGGCTTATAATAATAGTGAAAGACCAGCTTCCAGAAGACCGGCCCGCAGAAGAAGAAAAGTTTGTGTTTTCTGTGGTGGAGAAGAGATCAGCTACAAGGATGCAGCTAAACTGAAAAAATATGTATCCGAGCGTGGTAAAATCCTGCCGAGACGTGTAACTGGAACCTGCGCAAAACATCAGAGAGCAGTAACAGTAGCCGTTAAGAGAGCAAGACATATGGCTATTATGCCGTACGTAGATGATTGATTCTGACTTGCGCTAAGCACTGTCCGAACGTTCATTTTGAATCGGTAAATAAATGGAGGTATCTGCCCGAAAAGGGCGGGTACCTTTTTTGTATCCAGAAGTATCTTGTTGCCAAAGTACAGGTCAAAGTGGTATAATCGGAAGGACAGGAGCGAAATACAACACGCAACGTTGGAAAGGTGTTAGGAAATGAAAAGCAAAATGAAGTTGAGCGGCCAATTGCGGAGCTATCTTCGATGGCCGCTGATTTTGTCCATCCTGATGCTTGTGATGAATATCGGCATGTATTTTGTGGATGTGATGGCAGGAATGTGGTTCACGCTGTTTTTTGCAGTCTATGTGATCGCAGCCGCAGTTCTCTATTACAGACAGCGTCCGCAGGTGATCAACGAGCTGATTACCTTTGCGACCGAATACGGCCAGGTTCAGAAGCATCTGATCCAGGAACTGGCGCTGCCCTATGCCGTTATGGATTCGCAGGGAAAACTTCTCTGGGTCAACAAAGAGTTTACAAAAATCACAGGGAAGGATACACAGTATCATAAATGTATCGCCACCATTTTTCCGGAGCTGACGGTCGAGCGGCTGCCGAAAAATGAGGAGGAGACCGACATCAACGTGGCTTACGGCGAAAAGAATTTCCGTGCCCATGTAAAAAGCGTCTGCATCGACGAGCTGATCCAGAATTCGGAGATGATCAACACAGATATCAAAGGCTATTTTATTCAGGCACTGTATCTGTTCGATGAGACGGAGCTCCGCGAGTATATGCGGAAATTCGAGGACGAAACGATGGTCACCGGTCTTCTGTATCTGGACAACTACGACGAGGCGCTGGAGAGCGTCGAGGAGGTCCGCCGTTCCCTTCTGACCGCACTGGTCGAGCGAAAGATCAACAAATATTTCAACGATCTCGACGGACTGGTGAAGCGGTATGAGAACGACAAATACATCGTGGTCATGCGCCGGAGTTCGTTAAATGAACTGAAAGAGAAAAAGTTCGATATCCTCGAGGACGTCAAGACCATCAACATCGGAAACGAGATGGCGGTCACAATCAGTATGGGTATCGGAGCAGATGCTGGATCGTTTGCGAAAAACTCCGAGTATGCGAAAATCGCGATCGACCTGGCTCTTGGCCGGGGCGGCGATCAGGTCGTTTTAAAGGACGGTTCGAAGATTCAGTATTTCGGCGGAAAAACGCAGGCTGTGGAAAAGAATACGAGAGTCAAAGCCCGCGTCAAGGCGCACGCGCTGAAAGAGTTTATGAACACGAAAGAGAAGGTCGTTGTCATGGGACACCGCCTGCCGGATGCCGATTCGTTCGGTGCGGCCATCGGTATCTACCGTGCGGCGAAAACGCTGAATAAAAAAGCGTACATCGTCATCGACAACCCGACCAGCTCGATCATTCCGCTGATGAATACGTTCCGCGACAACCAGGATTATGAGGCGGACATGTTTGTCAACAACCATGAGGCGAAAGAGATCATGGACGACAACACGCTGCTCGTTGTGGTCGATACGAACAAGCCGAGCATCACACAGTGTGAGGATCTGCTGTACATGGCGAAAATGATCGTCGTGCTGGATCATCACCGGCAGGGAAGCGATACGATCCGCAACTCGGTGCTTTCCTATATTGAGCCGTATGCATCATCCGCGAGCGAGATGGTTGCCGAGATTCTCCAGTATTTTACCGAGGGAATCCGCATCCGGAACGTGGAGGCGGACAGCATCTATGCCGGCATCATGATTGATACCGACAACTTTATGCAGAAAACAGGTGTCCGCACGTTCGAGGCGGCAGCTTTCCTGCGCCGCTGCGGTGCGGATGTGACGCGTGTGCGCAAGCTGTTCCGTGAGGATATGAACGATTACAAGGCAAGAGGAGAGACGATCCGCAATGCGGAGCTGTTCCGCGGCCAGTTCGCGATTTCCGAATGCCCGAGCGACTATGTGGACAGCCCGACGGTGGTCGGAGCACAAGCGGCGAATGAGCTGCTGAACATTGTCGGTGTCAAGGCGTCCTTTGTACTGACCGAGTATAAAGGCGTGATCTATATCAGCGCCCGCGCGATTGATGAGGTCAATGTACAGATCATCATGGAGCGGATGGGCGGCGGCGGTCATCTGAATATGGCAGGATGCCAGCTTGAGACCGTCGATCTGGAGGGGGCGCGCAGCCTCCTAAAATCAACCTTAACAGAAATGCAGGATGGAGGAGAAATCTGATATGAAAGTTATCTTACTGGAAGACGTAAAAGCACTTGGTAAAAAAGGACAGACTGTAAACGTAAGTGACGGATATGCAAGAAACATGCTTCTGCCGAAAAAACTCGGCATCGAGGCAACCGCAAAAAACCTGAATGAGCTGAAACTCCAGAAAGCACACGAGGACAAAGTGGCAGCAGAGCAGCTCGCTGAGGCACAGGCTTTCGCGAAAGAGATTGAGGACAAACAGGTTACCGTAGCAATCAAAGTCGGCGAGGGCGGAAAAGTATTCGGAAGTGTATCGGCAAAAGAGATCGCTGAGGCAGCAAAAGAGCAGCTCGGATACGACATTGACAAAAAGAAAATGCAGCTTCCGAACCCGATCAAGGTTCTTGGAACGACAGAAGTGCCGATCCGCCTGCATACCAAAGTAACTGCAAAGCTGAAAGTTATCGTAAAAGAAGCATAATTCTATGGAAGAAGCACTGATTAAACGAATCCTTCCGCACAGCATCGAGGCGGAGCAGTCGGTCATCGGTTCCATGCTGATGGGGCGCGAAGCCATCATGGCGGCATCGGAAATCCTGACGAGCGACGATTTTTACCAGCACCAGTACGGCGTCATTTTTGATGCCATGGTGGAGCTGTTCAATGAGGGAAAACCGGTCGATCTGGTCACCCTGCAGAACCGCCTGCGTGAAAAGGATGTTCCGCCGGAGATCAGTTCGATGGAGTTTGTCCGCGATCTTTTAAATGCGGTGCCGACTTCGGCGAATGTGCGCCATTATGCGAACATCGTCAGCGAGAAAGCGGTGCTGCGCCGTCTCATTAAGCTGACAGAAGAGATAGAGAATGACTGCTATCTGAACAAAGAGCCGGTGGAAGTCATCATGGAGGAGACGGAAAAGAAGATGTTCCAGTTATTGGGCCAGCGGAATTCCGGAGACTTCATGCCGATCCGCCAGGTTGTCATCAATACGCTGGAGAACATCGAGCGTGCATCGAAGACGAAGGGAAATGTCACGGGTATTCCGACCGGATTCACGGATCTGGACTACAAGACATCGGGTCTGCAGAACTCTGACTTTATCCTGATTGCGGCACGTCCGTCTATGGGTAAAACGGCGTTTGTCCTCAATATTGCGCAGTATATGGCGTTTAAGAAAGACAAAGCCGTTGCGATTTTCAGTCTCGAGATGTCGCGGGAGCAGCTGATGAACCGTCTGCTCTCGATGGAGTCGAAAGTAGATTCCCAGCATCTGAGAACCGGAAACCTGAAAGACGACGAATGGAGCAAGCTGATCGAGAGCGCCGGCATGATCGGTGAATCCCGACTGATGATCGACGATACACCTGGTATCTCGATCGGAGAGATGCGGTCGAAATGCCGCAAATACAAGCTGGAGCACGGTCTTGATATCATCATCATTGACTACCTGCAGCTGATGTCGGGAAGCGGAAAGAGCTCCTCGGAATCGCGCCAGCAGGAGATTTCGGATATCAGCCGTTCCTTAAAAGCACTCGCGAGAGAGCTGAATGTGCCGGTTGTTGCACTGTCCCAGCTTTCCCGGGCTGTTGAGCAGCGTACCGACCACCGTCCGATGCTTTCCGACCTGCGTGAGTCGGGAGCGATCGAGCAGGATGCCGACGTTGTTATGTTTATCTATCGAGATGATTACTATAATAAGGATTCCGAGAATAAGGGAATCGCGGAAATCATCATCGCCAAACAGCGAAACGGCCCGATCGGAACCGTCAATCTGGTCTGGCTGCCGGATTATACGAAATTTGCGAATGCAGAGAGATAAAAGAAAATATTTTATGTGTCAGAACGTGTCGTGGGATAGTCCTGCGGCACGTTTTTTGTGTATAATTGTATGAATTTGTCGGAATATTACGATGAGATTTTCTTGCGGCAGGGGATAACAGATCCTATAATAAAGGGAAGAAGGGAGTGGCTGCCGTATGGAAAATAGAACGTATCTGGTCACGGAGGCGGAGAAGCTGACCGGGGAGAAAGCGCATGTGCTCCGGTACTGGGAGGACGAGCTCGGCATGGAAATCCACCGCAATTCGCTGGGACACCGCTGCTATACTGCGCAGGACATTCAGATTTTTCTGGGAATCCGGGAACTGAAGAAAAAGGGGCTTCACCTGAAAGCGATCCGCGAGCTGATGCCGAAGCTGGTGCAGGCAACGGCGGAGATCAAAGCGTTTCCGGCGGAAGCGGCAGAGACGGCAAAGGAGAAGCCGGATCCGGCAATACCGGGAAAAGCGGACGAAGTGCCGGAGGTGGTTGTCGATCTTCTGCCCGAGCGGGAAGCAGAACAGCTGGCGGACACTGTGATGCGGCAGGAAGAGGAGGAGCGTCAGACGGAGTTTTACCGCGTGCTCGGCCGTCTGCTCGATCAGATGATACAGAAGCGGCGCCAGGAAGAGCGGAGCCGCCGTGTGGATGAGGCGATCCGCCGCCACCAGCAGAGCCGGAGAGAAGCAGCGGCGACGCTGGAGCAGAAAGGAAAACGGACGAAAGCAAAACGGGGCCATCGGAACAATGGGTAAATCGGACAGAAAAAAAAGAACGCCTGCGAGAGGCGTTCTTTTTGGATCCACGCGGAAATCCGACTTATTTTGCAGCCAGATAATCGTTGATCTGGTCTTCCAGAACCTGAGCGTCCAGGCCGTGAACCATAGCTGCTTCTTCCAGGGACTCACCCTGTGCAGAAGGGCAGCCGATGCAGTGCATACCGGCTCCCATCAGGATTCCGATGATATTTGTATCCATTGCGATTAACTCGCCGATTGTCATGTCTTTCGAGATCTTTGCCATCTTAAAGTTCCTCCTTTAAATGTGTATATACCCGTCGTTCCGATTTTGACGGCTATTTTGATTATAGCGTACCCCCGGGGGGAATGCAAGAACAAATTCATAAGATTATAGAATGTTTATAATTTTGTACTTGTATTTCAGGGGGCAATCGTTTACAATGTGGATAGTACCGAAAGGGCCAAAAAATCTACAAGGAGGATAAGATCATGGCATATGTAATCACAGACGAATGTGTAAGCTGCGGAACCTGCGCTGGAGAATGTCCAGTAGAGGCTATCGCTGAGGGAGATTCCCATTACGAAATCAACCCGGATGTATGCGTTGAGTGCGGAACATGCGCAAGCGTATGTCCAACCGAGGCTATCACAGAAGAGTAATTTGTACGGAACGTACAAAAAAGGAAGTCCTTCGCGGACTTCCTTTTTTTATACATACGTTTCAAAACTTACAGAGAAGCCAGCTCCTGCAGAGCATTCTCTTTTACCATTGCATTTCCATGTTCCAGCAGAAATGCTTCAGCGGCCAGGGAGAAGGATTCCTGTTTGCCGTACTCAGAAAGAATGTTGCAGACCTTGTTGAATTCCTCCGGTTTGCAGCCGGACTGGTGCAGAACGAGCTGATAGTTGGCATCTGCCCTGTTCTTATAGAGGGAATTGCTGCCGGTAAAATACTGGTTCAGCGCTTTTGCGGAGCTGATGACATCGTCGAGGGTTGAGAAGTGGAAGGTGCGTACCAGATCCACATTCTTTTCCTCGGATGCTGCAGGCTCTTTTTCGTTTTCCTTCTGTGCCGCTTTCTTTGCGATTTCCTGTGCCTTGTTCTTCACATCGCAGAGCTTGTGGAACAGGTCGATGATGTCGTCCGCGCCGGAATACTGTACCGGTTCCGGTCCGTCCGTATCGTCGCCGGATGGAGCAAATTTGGCGAAGCGGGTGTCGAGCTCCTGTGGATCCTCGACTCTGGTGATAATGAGGACAATGCTGTCCGGAGCCACCGGAACGGCCTCGACCATGAGCGGGGCATTATCCACATTGAAGCCGAACTGCTGGTTGGCTTCAAGCATCATATCCTGAAACAGGCTGCGGGCCTTTTCCGTGCCGTAAGCCAGTTCGCTGAGCTTTAAATTTCTTTCGGCAAGATCGGCGCTGGTCAGTGTGCAGCGGATCTTGTTATCATTGATTTTTTCTATTTTCATAACTCTCACGTCCTTAATTACTCTTTACTTATATAAATAGGGCTGCTTACAATATAGTATAACACATCACGGAAAGAAGTAAAGAACTTAAGATTTTTTTTACATTTCGCATAATTTTTTCAGAAATGAAGGGACAAACTTTATTTGTAATTCCCCCGGCTTGAAGTATAATAGGAGTTGGGGAAACCTTTGCTTCTGCCCGGAGGGTGCATACTCCGGCCAGAAGCAGGCACAGAAAAAACGGATCGGATAAGAAGGCGTCCCCGTGAAACATGATCATTGAAACTAAAAACAAAAGTATTTCATACGGATCTATGGGGCTTTCTTTTTTGTACGTCACAACTGCAAATAAGCCATGAAACAAACAATCGACAAAACTTTTTAAACAGATTTTTTGAAAAATACCCAATAGCAAAAAGCAACGATACTTTCGTTACTGTTCAATCAGCAGTGAAACACCTGCTGTTTCGCTGCGTAAGAACATGATTCAGGTGTGAGCAGCCCTCCTTTTGCGAAGCAAAACTTTAAATGAGGGCTGCGAATGTTACAGTTCGCTGGGAACCAGTGAACTGTAACGATACTTTCTGACTCGCATGCGGTTCCCTTGCGCATAACGGTTGCTATTGGGTATTTTTTTTGTTATAATGGGCGCAAGTGGGGAGATCTTCAGAGCGAAGAAAAGGGGAAAAGAACACATGAAGGAGCAACAGAAGAAAAAAGCAGCGCCGGTACTGGTCGTACTGATTCTGATCGTGCTAGTCGGTGCAGCAGGCATTGTTTCATTTTTGATAAACCGATATAAACCCGGAACCGAATACATGGCCGGGAACGAATATTTTAACCTGACAGACGAAAACAGCGTTGCGCTGATCCAGAACGGAGAACTTCTGGAAGAGCAGGCCGTCCTTATCGGAGGAGAGCCGTATGCGGCGTACACATATGTAGAATCCCAGCTGAACAGCTGCTTCTACTGGGATGAAGAAACAAAAGGAATCCTGCTTACAACGAGCGGCGGCGTGCAGACACTGCTTCCGGGCGATGCGGCCGTTGCCAAAACACCGGGCGGACAGCCTGCCGTACAGCAGGAGAGCGACGGAACGGTTTACATTTCGCTGGATGTCGTAAAAGAATACACAGATCTCGACTATGCATATTACAGCGATCCCAACCGTGTTGTAATCCGGAATGAATGGGACGGCGTGGAGCAGGCGACGGTACAGTCAGACACCGCGCAGGTGCGCCAGAAGGGCGGCATCAAGAGTCTGATTCTTGCGGATGTACAGAAGGGTGACGCCCTGCTGTATCTGGAAAATCTGGACAACTGGTGCAAAGTCATGACGGCGGACGGCTATACCGGATACATCCAGACAGAGGATATCTCCGAGCCGGAGGCCATCGAAGCGCGGACGGCAAAGAAAGATTCCTATGAAAGAATTACACGGGATCACAAAATCAATCTGGTCTGGCATCAGAGCACATCGACCGAGTCGAACGACGCGATGGCAGAGATGACAGCAGAAATGACCGGCGTGAACGTGATTTCACCGACCTGGTTTTCCGTGACAGACGAAACCGGTACGATTTCCAGCCTTGCGAGCGCCGATTACGTGAAACTGGCGCATGACGCGGGACGGGAAGTCTGGGGATTGATTGATAACTTTAATGAAGCATTTGACGAAACAACCGATCTTGCCTACGCATCCGTGCGCAGCAGAATCATTGAGCAGCTGCTCGCCGAGGCAGCATCGTGCGGCATGGACGGCATCAACGTGGATTTCGAGAATCTGAAAGAGGCCGGAATCCCGCATTACCTGCAGTTTCTGCGGGAACTGACGAGCGCGGCGCATGCACAGAATCTTGTGGTGTCGGTCGATACGCCGGTACCGCAGGCTTACACGATGTATTATCAGCGCGGCGAGCAGGCAAGATTTGTGGACTATATGATTGTCATGGCCTATGACGAGCATTTCGCGGGAAGCGAGGAGGCAGGCTCTGTTTCATCCCTCCCGTTCGTACAGCAGGCCGTGGAGGAGATGACGCGGGTGATGCCTGCCGATCAGGTGATCTGCGGAATCCCGTTTTATACCCGTGTCTGGACGGAAAAGTTCGGACAGAGCGCCATTACCAGCGAGGTGCTGGGCATGGATGGCGCCAAAAACTATGCCAAAGAGAATCAGATGACAGAAACCTGGGATGCATCCCTTGGCCAGAATGTGGCAACGGTAGAAACTTCCGATGCCAGATACACGATCTGGATGGAGGATGAGCAGTCCATGGAGGAAAAACTGAAAGTGATCCAAAGCGCTGATCTCGCCGGAGTGGCAGAGTGGAAGCTCGGATTCGAGTGCGCAGACGTCTGGAGTCTGATTTCAGAATATATTGAAACAAACAGTTGACGAGGAGTCCGGGAAGGATAAGGGGAATGATAAAAGCCCGGGCACGAAGGAGGAGTATACATGTCAGAAAACAATCACGAAGAATTATTTAAAACAACGCTGATGGGCGGTTTCGATAAGGACGATGTCATGACGAAAGTGCAGAACCTGAAAGATCAGGCGTATGCCGCTCAGAAGAAACTGGAAGCGAAGATCGAGGAAAAAGAGCAGGAAATCGAGAAGCTGAACTGCAAGATCCGCGAGCGTGAGGATAAAATCGAGGAGCTCGAAAAAAATATTCATGAGAAATACCAGAGCTATATCGACAATTATGACAGCATCAGCGGCCTTGTGTTTGAGGCACAGGTGAAAGCGAAAAAACTGACACAGGAAACAGAGGAGAGCTGCAGAAAGCTAAAAGAAGAGACCGAGGAAGCCTGCCGCCGGAAAACCGAAGAAACGGACGAGTCCTGCCGCGAGAAAACGGAGGAAACGGATGAGGCGTGCTGCAAAAAGAGAGAGGAGACAAACGAGTCCTGCCGGAAACAGAGGGAGGAGACAAAGGAATCCTGTGCAAAGCAGCGCCGCGAGACGAAGGAACAGTGCGAATACATGGTAGAGAGCGCACGTCAGAAGGGCGAGGAACTGGCTGCTGTTTATGAAGAAAAACTGCAGGCCGAAGCAGAAGAAATCCAGAGCCATATGGACGCGGAACTGCAGAAAGCCAACACCAGATACCAGAAGATTTACGCCGAGATGGAAACCATGACAAGTGTACTCGAGAAGAACCGCAGAATTTTTGAGGAGACTTTTGCCGGCATCGAAAAAATGCGTGAGGAGATGAAACGTTCTGCGTCGGAAGTGGAAACCTTCATGAAAGATCCGGTAAAAAGTATCTTTCCCGGAGAGGCAAAAGAAACAGCCGCAGAGCCAGGCAGTGAAGATACCGCAGAAGAAGCAGAGGAAGAAGACGAAATCGTCGAAAATTCCGCAGTCATCGATTTCGAAAATGAGCCGGATTATCTCGATGATGACAACGACGAAGAAGAGGATGAAATCCCGAATCGCGCGCATGATGAAGAAGATGAGGAAGAGTAACCGGAAGCAATAAGAGTTGTAACCTAACCCGCTGCTGCATAAAATGACCAAGAAAGGAAATTTGCAGCAGGGGGCTTTTCATTTGGAAAAAGGGAAAAAACTGGAATGGCTGATGGCGGTGATTCTGCTTTCGGCGGCGTATGTTCTGTCCCGCGAGGGCGCACGGCTGGTGGCAGCACAGAAGGCAGCCACAAAAGTAGTGGTGCTGGACAGCGGCCACGGCGGCGACGATCCCGGCAAAATCGGGGCAAACGGTGTCAAAGAAAAGGACATCAACCTTGCGATTGCCCGTCTGCTGAAAAAGAAGCTGGAAAAGCAGGGAATCCTTGTGGTGATGACGCGGGAAGGGGAGGATGATCTCTCCGATCCGGGAGCCGTGAATGCGAAAGTGCAGGATCTGCAGCGGCGCGTGCAGCTGATTCATGAAAAAAAGCCGGACTGTGTGATCAGCATTCACCAGAACAGCTACCCGGATGCGGCGGTCAAAGGGGCGCAGGTGTTTTATTATACGGATTCAAAAGAAGGCGAAAAACTGGCGCTCTGCATGCAGGCTGCACTGGTCGCGGGGCTCGATCCGGCGAATCACAGGAAAGCCAAGGGAAACAAAACGTATTACATGCTGAAGAAGACAGACGCAGTGCTGGTGATCTGCGAGTGCGGATTCCTCTCAAATCCGGAGGAGGAAGCGCTCCTGAACACAAAGGAGTACCAGAAAAAGGTGGCGGATGCACTGTGTGACGGCGTTTTAACGTATCTGGGAGAAAAGAAGAATGGCAAAGAGAAGACACAGACGAAGACGGAAGAGACCGCTGCGGGCGCTGCTTCCGCTTATGCTTGCCCTGCTGGCGGCTTATCTGGTATTCGGAGAATTTGATGAGAGCGATCCCGCGCAGAACGGAAGCGGAGCGGACAGCAGCACTGCTTCACAGACGGCAGACGAAAACAATGGTCTGTCAGAGAATGGCGCAACACAGTTTCAGGCGGAAAATACAGATGAGGAGGAGCTGGCGAAGCGGTATTATTACAGCCAGCTCGATGAAAACAGACAGATGATTTACCACGAACTGGTGCAGGGAATCGCGGAACACCAGGAAACCATCATCACAAAAGGCGGCGATCCCGATGTGACGGCGGAGGTTTACGGATGGGTCTATATGGATTACCCGGAGTACTGCTGGATCAACGGAGCATCACATGTCACGGGATACGGCGAGCCGAAGAACTACTGCGAGGTAGTTCCAGAATACACGATTTCTGCGGAGGAGATCACAGGACGCCAGACCCAGATCAAAGGGGCGGGAAATGATTTCTTAAGTGATATCGACCGTTCGATGGATGACTATGGGAAGATCAAGGCTGTCTTTGAAAAATGTATCCGGCAGATTGATTATGTGAAAGATGCGCCGGAGAATCAGACACTCTACAGCGGACTTGTGAACGGACAGACGGTCTGCGCAGGCTATGCCAGAACGTTCCAGTATCTGATGAACCGCCTGGACATCCCGGTCATTTATGTGACGGGAACGACAGACACCGGCGAGGCGCACGGCTGGAATATCGTAAAGTGCGGAGACAATTATTACAACGTCGATGTAACCTGGGGCGATCCGGTATTCGCAGAGGGCGAGAGCGGCGAGTACAATCTGCCGGACGACCTGATCTACTACGATTTTCTCTGCGTTTCCGATGCGGAATTTTCGGACACGCATCAGGCGGATGCGAATCTGCCGCTCCCGGCGTGCAATGCAGATGACCTCGAGTATTACCGCCAGATCGGCCGGTACATGGATACATTTGATGCAAAACAGATTCTGTGGGAAATGGAGACGGATATTGAAGAGACGAAAGAGTATTCCGAATTTAAATTTGCCACCGATGATCTGATGGCACAGGTCATGGAAGCCCGACCGGAGCTTCTCGATAAGGCTTCCGGCTATCTTTGCAGCTATTACGGACTCGGGTCCGTAAAATATACATACAGCGAGGATACGGCGACAAGAAAGCTGATGGTATTCTGGCAATATAAAGGAGAACCGAGTGAATGACGGTTCTCCTTTAAAAATATCCGGAAACAAAATGTCGATCAGCTCGCGCTCGAGAAACTCGATGGTAATCAGGCACGAATAAGGGAGTTCGGAAACCTGGGAAACACTCACAAGATCCTGACGGACGGTGATGGAATGATCCGTGACATCGGTAACCTCTGCGACCCAGGCGGCATGCGGGATCGTCAGATGTTTCGCAATCAAAGGGCCGACCTGCGCGGTATCGCCGTCGGTTGTCTGACGTCCGCAGATAATCAGATCCGCGCCGCTGATCACCTGAATACCCTGCGCCGGCGTTAAGAATATCCCCCGTGGGGGCTTGTGAAAAAGGCCGATTTTTGGTAGAGTAAAGGGATATTTGAGCGGTTGGAGAACGACCGCGCCGGGAAAGTTAAGAAAAAGAAGAAAGAAGCGGAAGATATGGAACAGGAATTATTACAGGAAATTGCCTCCTACTGGGGAACCCGTGCGGAGGGGTATTCTGAGGTCAATGAAAAAGAACTGGCGGGAAGCCAGAGAGAAGCGTGGCTGCATGTATTAGAGGAGCAGTTTCCAGAGAAAAAGAAAGAAGAGATGAAGATTCTCGATATCGGAACCGGCCCGGGATTCTTCCCGATGATTTTGTCGGAGGCAGGTTATACGGTGGCGGCTGTTGACTACACGGAGGAGATGCTGGAAAAGGCGAAAGAGAATCTGGGAAAATATACGAAATACGGTCTGGAGCGCGTGACGCTGCAGCGGATGGATGCACAGAATCTGGAGTTTGCGGATGAGACCTTTGATGTTGTCATTTCCAGAAATCTGACCTGGAATCTGGAAAAGCCGGAGCAGGCATACCAAGAATGGATGCGTGTCCTGAAACCGGGCGGCGTGTTGCTCAATTTTGATGCGAACTGGTACGGTTATCTCTATGACGAGGAGAAAAAAGAAGCGTACGAGGCAGACCGGAAGAAAGTGGAAGAGCAGCAGCTCGACGACCATTATCTGTGCACGGACATTGACCGCATGGAAAACATTGCGCGCCAGGTGCCGCTCTCTGCGATGGAACGGCCGGCGTGGGATACGAAGGTGCTCGAATCCCTCGGCGTCTGTTCCATCCAGACCGATTCCGAAATCTGGAAGCGCGTCTGGAGCGAGGAAGAGAGACTGAACTATGCATCGACACCGATGTTTCTGGTGCGCGCGGAAAAAAGCGCAGAGCAGTCCTTCCAGCTTGGTGATGTGACCGTCCGCCGCGGCGAAAAATATCAGGGGGATATCTCCTTTGCGAATGGGGATATCGTGCTTCCGGGAACGATTATCTGTGGAAAACTTCCGGGAAAAACAATGCTGATCACCGGCGGCGTTCATTCCGGTGAATACGTCGGCATTCAGGCGTGTGTGGAACTGGGAGCGGAGCTTCAGCCGGAAAAAACGGTTGGAACGATCGTGATTTTAAAGGTCTTAAACCGTCCTGCTTTTGAAAACCGTGCGGGCAGTCTCGGACTTTCCGATGGCAAAAACCTGAACCGTGTATTTCCGGGCAATCCAAACGGAACCGAGATGGAGCGGCTGGCGTGGGCCATTACGAAAGAAGTTTATCCGAAGGTGGATTATTATATTGATCTCCACAGCGGCGATGATTTCGAAGCATTGACGCCGTATGTCTATTACGCCGGAAAAGCGGCGCAGGAGGTGACAGAAGTTTCGCGGAAAATGGCGGAGCAGGTGGATGTTCCGTACATGGTGCGTTCCATGGTGTCATCAGGCGGAGCATACAACTACGCGGCGTCCAAGGGCATCGCGAGCATCCTCTTAGAGCGCGGCGGCATGGGAGCCTGGACTTCCGAGGAGGTCAATTCCGACAAGCGTGATGTGCGCAATATCTTAAGCAGCCTCGACATGTATCAGATCCGCCGCGATGTGCGGAACTACGTGCCGATGGAGGTGACGGATGTCTGCTATCAGGCGGCTTCCGAAGACGGCCTCTGGTATCCGGCGGCAAAACCGGGCAATATGGTTGCAGAGGGCGCACTGCTCGGAACGATCCGTGATTATAATGGAAAACTTCGTGAGACGTGCCGTGCCGAGTACACCGGTGTGGTGCTGTACCAGACGGGCAGTCTGCAGGTAACAGAAGGTGGCCCTGTCGTTGCTTACGGAAGAATTGTGCGCGAGCCGGAGTACGACGACCGCAAAGAGCAGATTGTCCATTACTGGGAGAAGCGGAGCGAGAGCTTTTTAGAGCAGAGACGCTCCGAACTTGCGAACCCGATTGCGAAGCGCTGGATGAAAGAGATTGAAAAACAGATCCCGGCGGGAAGACGGTTAAAGATCCTTGATGTGGGCTGCGGAGCCGGATTTTTCTCGATCCTGCTGGCAAAAGAGGGCCACGAGGTATTCGGCATCGACCTGACACCGGAGATGATTGAGAATGCAATCCAGCTTGCCGAAGAAGAGAATGCCGACTGCTGCTTCCAGGTCATGGACGCGGAAAATCCGATGTTTGCGGATGAAACGTTCGATGTTGTCATTTCCCGAAACCTGACGTGGACGCTGCCGAATGCGGAGCATGCTTACGGCGAGTGGATGCGTGTGCTGAAAACGGGCGGTGTGCTGCTGAACTTCGATGCCAATTACGGAAAAGAAGATGTTGCCGATACGAAGGGACTTCCGGAGGCGCATGCCCATTTCAAGGTTGGAAACGAGATGCTCGAAGAGTGCGAACGGATCAAATCACAGCTCCCGATCAGCCGCAAAAACCGGCCGGCGTACGATGTGGCGGTGCTGTGCGAAAACACAGCGGGAGAAATCCGCATTGATACGAGCCTTGGAAAACGCATTTATCTGGAAAAAGACGAGTTCTATAACCCGGCACCGATGTTTTCGATTTGTGCCGTGAAGCAGTAAAGGAGTATTTGTGAAAAAATATCTGTTAAAACGACTGCTTCGCCTGATTCCGGTATTCCTCGGCGTGACGATTCTCGCTTTTCTGCTGACGGGACTTTCCTCGGTCGATGCGGTGGATTTAAAAGAGAGCAGCAGCGGCGGCGTGATGTCGGAGGCGGAAAAAGAAGCGATGCGGGAGGAGCTGGGACTGAATGAGCCGAAAGCTGTCCAGTACCTGCAATGGCTGAAAAACGCCCTGCGCGGTGACTTCGGGGAGTCGTACGTTTCCGGCAAACCGGTGCTTGTAAGCTTCTGTGAAAAACTGCCCGCAACGATTGCACTTGCGGCGCTGGCGCTTGCCATGACGGTCTGTCTTTCGTTTCCGCTCGGTATCTTAAGTGCAAAATATCAGAATACATGGGCGGACCGCAGTATCAGCCTGTTCTGCTTTGCAGGTAATTCGTTTCCGGGGTTTTTCACTGCACTTCTTCTCTTGTATTTCTTTTCGCTGAAATGGAATCTTTTTCCGGTTCTCAGTATGGGAAAGGGATGGAAAAGCTGTGTGCTTCCGGCGGCGACGCTTGCGGTTTCGATGACGGCAAAATACACCCGTCAGGTGCGTTCTGCCGTGCTTGCAGAGCTGGAGCAGGAGTACGTGGCGGGTGCACGGGCACGTGGGTTAAGTGAAAACCGGATTCTGTTTGGAAATGTATTAAAATCCGTGCTGCTTCGGATGGTCACGCTGCTATTCTTATCCGCCGGTTCGCTGCTTGGAGGAACCGCCATCGTTGAGACGATTTTCATGTGGAATGGTGTCGGAAAAATGGCCGTGGATGCCGTTTCCATGCACGATATTCCCGTGATTCAGGCATATCTGGTGTGGATGGCGGCGATCTATCTGCTGCTGCATCTCATTGCTGATCTGCTGATGGGTGCACTGGACCCGCGGGCGAAGCTGGAGGGAATGCGATGAAAAAAGAACAGAAAAGAAAGATCCTTTTTTATGGCATCCTCGCCGGTGCGCTGCTGCTGTTTGCCGCGTGTGCGGCCCATCTGGCACCGTACGATCCGTATGAGCAGAATCTGGAACTGTCCCTTCTTCCGCCGTCCGCGGCGCACTGGATGGGGACGGACCGCTATGGAAGAGATCTGTTTTCAAGGATTCTCTCCGGCGCGCGGGTCAGCATTTTTTCAGCACTTCTTGTCGTTGCGGCAAGCGCTCTGATCGGAACACTCGCCGGAATTTTCAGCGGCTGGCTGGAAGGTAAAACGGATACGGTTCTGATGCAGATCTCCGATATTTTTCTGGCCTTTCCGGGTATGGTATTTGCAATCGCATTTTCCGGCGTTCTGCAGAGCGGCATGACGGGAGCCGTTGTGTCGCTGATCCTTGTTTCCTGGCCGAAATATGCACGGCTTGCACGGAACCGTGTGCTGGCATTGAAACACATGCCGTTCATCGCGGCGGCGCGCCTTACAGGAAACGGAACATGGAAGATGATCAGACGCCATATTCTGCCGAATCTTGCGGGGCAGACGATTGTCACAGCGGTGCTTGATATCGGAACGATGATGCTGGAAATCGCGGGTCTGTCCTTCCTCGGCCTTGGTGCGGAAGCGCCGTCGGCGGAGTGGGGAGCGATGATGAGCAACGGAAGAAGTATGCTGCAGACCGCGCCCTGGGTCATTCTGGCGCCGGGACTGGCGATTTTTCTGACCGTTCTTGTCTGCAATCTGCTTGGTGAGGCGGTACGGAAAACGGTGGATCAGGGATAAGGGGCAAACGAAAATGGAAACAAAGGGAGCAAAAACATGAGCGAAAAACTGCTGGAAATCAGCGGCCTTTCTGTCTGTTATGAGGGGGAGCAAATTTTAAATAACATCTGTTTTTCCGTCGAAAAAGGGGAAACCGTCGGCATCGCCGGGGAGTCGGGCAGTGGAAAAAGTACCTTGCTGCGAGCGATCCTGCGGCTGATGGGAAAGAATGGTTCCATCACCGGCGGGCAGATCACATTTCGCGGAGAGGAGCTGACGGGCATGTCCGAAAAGAAGCTGCGGAGTCTGTGCGGTTCAGAAATTGGTATGATTTTCCAGAATACAGGGGCATCATTCTGTCCGACCCGGAAAATCGGAACACAGATCTGTGAAAGCGTGCGCGCCCATGAGAAACGCTGCGGATTCATCACCCCGATTTCTGGGGGAATGTCTGGCAGAAAAAGCCGCAGAGAAATCAAAGATATGACGCTCCAGCGATTTGCGGATATGGGGCTTTCGGATGGCGAGACGATCTGGAACAGCTATCCATCGTCGCTCTCCGGCGGCATGAACCAGCGCGTCGGGATTGCGCTCGCAATGCTGCTGCATCCGTCGCTTCTTCTGGCGGACGAGCCGACGAGTGCACTCGATGTGGTTTCGCAGGCGCAGGTGCTGCGGGAGCTTCAGGCGTTGCAGCAGAAAGAGCAGACGGGGATGGTGCTGGTGACGCACAATCTTGCGGTTCTCGAGCAGATGGCAGACAGGGTTGCTGTTTTGAAGGATGGAAACATCGTGGAGCAGGGGGAGACAAGGACGGTTTTCGATCACCCAAAGGACGAATATACAAAAAATCTCCTTGCGGCTGTGCCGGGAAGAGGGAAGAACGATGCATAATCATAACATGCTGGAAGTAAACAACTTAAGCAAAAACTTTGCTGGAACCGGCCGGGAAACGGAATTTGCCGCCGTGGACGGCATCAGCTTCACACTGGATGCGGGTGAATGTCTTGGCCTGATCGGGGAGAGCGGATGCGGAAAAAGCACGACGGCCCGTCTGATCACCGGATTGGTCCAGGCGGATGCAGGCAGCGTTCTGTTGGAAGGCGAGGAAATCCTCGGAAGAAAAGGCAGGCGGCAGCGCGAAGTTTACCGGAAAATACAGATGGTCTTCCAGACCCCGCAGGATTCCTTCGATCCAATGCAGACGCTCGAAACCGGGATTCTGGAAGCTTTTCGGAATCAGGGAATGAGCCGGAAAGAAGCCTGTCTTCGTCTGCCGGAACTGCTGGAAAAAGTGGAGCTTGCCCCGGAAACGGCGAAACGCTATCCCCGCGAGACGAGCGGCGGAGAGTGCCAGAGAGCCGCAATTGCGCGGGCTCTTGCTGTGCAGCCGTCTCTTCTGATCTGCGACGAGGCAACGAGTGCGCTCGATGCGGCGGTACAGGCGCAGATCGTTCAACTGCTGAAAAAACTGCAGCGGGAAGAAGAACTTGCGATGCTGTGGATCGGCCACGACCTTGCGCTGGTGCGGGAACTCTGCAGCCGTGTGATTGTCATGCGGCAGGGAAAAATCGTGGAGCAGGGGGAGACGCGGGAGGTATTGGAGTACCCGAAAGAGGAATATACGAAACTGTTGATGGAGTATAGTCTGTGAGAAAACTGTTGAAACAGAAAATCAGACAGCGGAAATGGTGGTGCCATTTGCGAAAACAGGAGAAGTACAGAATGCAGAGAAAGAACGGCAGAAGGAAAAAAATTGCATATGTTTTGTGCGGCATTCTGGCGGTGGTACTGTTTTCCGGTTGTCAGAGCACAGCGGCAGATGGTACAGATGAAAAAGTTTTCGTATACGGCGACACGACATTCAACGCCGAAAACGACGAGTCCGATGTCAACCCGCACAACGGCTATTCCGGCTGGGCGTGTATCCGCTATGGGATCGGTGAGACGCTGTTTCATTATTCCGATTCTATGGAGATCGAGCCATGGCTGGCAGAAAGCTATGAGATTGTGGACGATACAACATGGCGGATTACACTGCATGAAGGCATCTCCTTTACAAGTGGGCGCACTCTCGACGCGGAGGCGGTCAAAGAATGTCTCGAGGATCTGATCGCAGTACATGACCGTGCACGCGGGGATCTGAAAATTGAGAGCATCGAGGCAGACGGCCTGATCGTAACGATTCACACCGAACAGCCTGTCCCGGCGCTTCTGAATTATCTGTCCGACCCATATGGATGCATCATTGATATGCAGGCAGGTGTGACGGATGACGGCAATGTCGCCGGAACCGGCCCGTACCGCGCAGTACAGGTGGAGACGGATCAGGGACTGACACTCATGAAAAATGACAATTACTGGAACGGAACGCCAAAGCTCGACCGGATCGAAGTAAAAACGATCCGCGACGGCGATACGATGACGATGGCGTTACAGTCAGGCGAGCTCGACGCGGCGTACGGCCTGCCGTATTCCAATCTGATCCTGTTCCGCGATGAACCATACACGATTTCTTCGGCGGATACGTCGCGTACCTTCTTCGGACAGTTCAACGGATCATCCGAGGTGCTGCAGGACGACCGCGTGCGCGAGGCAGTCATCGGAGCGATCGACCGGGAGGGCTTTGTGAATACGCTGATGGAAGGAAACGGAAGCGTGGCGGAAGGCCCGTTCCCCTCTTACTTTGCATTCGGCGACAGCAAAGTGCAGGAGGAGTCCTATGATCTTGAGTATTCCAGAGAACTGCTGGCTGAAGCAGGCTGGACCGATGAGGACGGCGACGGCTACGTGGAAAAAGACGGAAAACACCTGACCATCTGCTGGCTCACGTATCCGAGCCGCCAGGAACTGCCGCTTCTCGCGGAGAGTGCACAGGCATCGCTGAAGAAAATCGGAATCGAAGTACAGATCCAGTGCACGGCAAATCATCTGGAACTGCTGAAAAAAGGAAACTGGGATGTTTATGTCAGCGCATTTGTCAGCGCACCGACGGGCGATCCCGAGTATTTCTTTACAACGCACTGCCTGCAGGATTCCTCCAAGAACCGCGGCGGTTATTACAGTGAGACACTCGAGATGCTGGAGCAGCAGTTAAGCGGCGAGTTTGATACCGAAAAACGAACCGAACTGGCCATCGAGATGACGCAGACGCTGCTGGATGACCACATGTTTTTCTTCGCATCACACCTCAAAATGTCGATGGTATCCGGCGAGGGCGTGACGGGGCTTACGGCGCATCCGTGTGATTATTATGAAATTACAGTCAATTTGGACAAAAACAAATGATTATTTGGAAAAAGAGCAGAAAATGTGGATTTTCTGCTCTTTTTGCGCTATGATAGGAAAAGAACGGCACTGCGACGGTGCCAGAGAAGAGAAAAGGAGAAGTTACGATGCGGAAAGAAGAATTAAGAACATATATTGAAAACCACGAATCCGAAATGATCGAAGACCTGAAAAGCCTGATCCGGATTCCAAGCGAAAAACAGGCGGTAGAGCCAGGCAAACCATTCGGCGCACCGGCGGCAGAAGCACTGGCGCAGGGAATCGAAATTCTGGAAAAATACGGCTTTGCCGTAACCAACTACGACAACTACGCGATTGCAGCTGACTTTAATCAGGAAGAAAAGGGCCTTGATATTCTCGCCCATCTCGATGTCGTACCGGCAGGCGAAGGCTGGCAGGAGACCGATCCATTCACCCCGCTCATCAAAGAAGGAAAAATGTTCGGCCGCGGAACCGCAGACGACAAAGGACCGGCGATCGCAGCTATCTACGCAATGCGCGCTGTCAAAGAACTCGGTTACCCATTAAAGAAAAATGTCCGTCTTGTCCTCGGTTCCGACGAGGAGTGTGGAAGCTCTGACCTCGAATATTATTATAAGAAAGAAGTGGAAGCACCATGCACCTTCTCACCGGATGCCGAATTCCCGGTCATCAACATTGAAAAAGGCGGCATGCGCGGCCACTTCGAAAAAACATCCGATGCCGGAACGACAGGCGTGCGCCTCGTATCCTTACAGGCCGGCACCAAACTGAACGTTGTACCAGGCAAAGCATATGCAGAGCTTGCCGGCATGGCAAAAGAAGACCTGAAAACCTGCGCTGACGAGACTGAGCAGAAGACCGGCGTTTCCTTCGTTCTGGAAGACACCGAAAACGGCAATATAAAAATCACCGCCTGCGGTGCCTTCGCCCACGCATCCACCCCGGAAATGGGTAACAACGCACTGACCGCACTGCTGCAGCTTCTCGCATCCGTTGGAATGGAAGAGAGTGAACTGAAAAACGACATCAGTTTCCTTGCAAAAGTTTACCCGCACGGCGACGGCAAAGGCGCAGGCCTCGGTGTCGCCATGTCAGATGAAGAGTCCGGCGAGCTCACCTTAAGCCTCGACCTTATGAACTACGACGGTAAAACCTTGACCGGTTCCTACGACTGCCGCGCCCCGATCTGCGCGACAAAAGAAAACCTGTACGATACCGCCGGGCAGAACATGAAAAAAGGCGGCTTCTCCATGGAAGGCAGCGGAATGTTCCCACCACACCACGTCCCGGCCGACAGCCCGTTTGTCCAGACCCTGCTGCAGTGCTACACGGATGTCACTGGAAAACCAGGCAAACCATTTGCGATCGGCGGCGGAACGTATGTGCATCATCTGAAAAACGGCGTTGCGTTTGGATGCGCAGACCTTGAAGTCGACAACCGTATGCACGGAGCAGACGAGTTCGTGGAAATCGAATGCCTGAAAGAATGCGTTGTGATCTTCGCGGAGGCGATTCTGCGGATCTGCGGGGAATAAATAATTGAAAAATAAAAGATAAAAAAGATCTTCAGCCAAACCGATAGATTCTGAAAAGAACAAGGTTTGCCTGAAGATTTTTTATGGCTCTGAATTGTTACAAATTTTCTCAGAACCGCAGTTCCCTGCACCGGTTCAGGCATGCAAAGATTTCCTGCCGTCTCGGCCGTGCCAGATCGCCTGGCCTTCCCGGAGCGAGAAGAGAAGCAAGGCCTTTTTCATCCATCTGTTTTTCCAGCAGATCCACCACCTGCACCAGTGTTTTCTTACCGTCCATCTTGTGCTCCGCTGCTTCTAAAAGAAGCGCAGCCAGCCCGTTCAGCTGTTCACTGTCCGTGAGCTGTTCCACGGCGCGCAGATCCGTCAGAGATTTGTTGATGAGGATGGATTCCCGTCCCATCACTTTGACTTTCGTGCGGTCACTTCCCGTCAGGCCTTTACCCGGCTGCGGGCAGCGGTGAAAGGCTGGAACGGAAAAAGGGCGTATGGAGGCAGTAAACGGCGGAAATTCCGCGGCTGTGGTTTTTGCGCGATCCGTAATGTCATAAGGAACGTATTCTTTCATCTGAATGACAGTGTCTGCCACATGGAAGTAAGAACCGGAGCTTCCGGCAACGAGAACCGACGAGATGCCGAGCTTCTCATACAGATCCCGCACGCGGCTGATAAACGGTGTGATCGGTTCTTCGCTGTCGGCAACGACGCGCTGCATCAGCTCATCGCGCACCATAAAGTTGGTGGCGGATGTGTCCTCATCAATCAGAAAGAGGCTCGTGCCGGATTCGATGCCCTCGATCACGTTGGCGGCCTGCGAGGTGCTTCCGCTGGCATCTGGAGTCGAAAATGAGGTGGTGTCGCTCTTTCCGGGAAGATCGTGGATGAAGAGGGAGATATCGACATTGCTGATGCTTCTGGAGTCCTCGGAGCGGAGCTTTCCGGCGCTTGCATCGGTGATGACATATTCACGGCCGTCCCCGGCGATGTGGTTGTATACGCCGCGCTCAAGAGCCTGCAGAAGGGTAGATTTTCCGTGGAAGCCTCCGCCTACGATCAGTGTGACACCGAGTGGAATTCCCATGCCGGAAACAGGTCCGCGGTTTGGAAGATCGAGGGTAACGCGCAGGGATTCCGGTGAGGTAAACGGAACGGCGTGCTTCATCGGCAGATCGGAAACACCGGTCTCGCGCGGGAGAATGGAGCCGTCGGCGATGAAGGCAGTAAGCCCTTTTTCTTTTAATGCGGAACGGATCGCCTGCTGATCCTCACAGAGATAGGCGACATTGGCACATGCTTTTGGATCCAGAGCACGGTAGAACAGTGATTTTTCTACGCAGCCGGGAAGAAAGTCGAAAAGAATGCGGATCAGCTCCTGCGAGGCGATGGTGCGGCCGTTAGCCGGAAAGCCGATTTCCATGTTGACGATAAGACTGCCGTCGGAAGGATTCAGAACACAGGCAGTACGCTCAAGAATTTCCTGCCCGCAGCGGCTTATCCCAAGCAGACCACTTTTGCCGGAGCCCTTTGCGCGGAACGAATACGGTGCGATAGCGCGCGCAAACTGGCGCAGCAGGTAATCCTGGAGGGCGGCGCGCTTTTCATACGTATCATAGAGTGATGCCGGGAAAGCGGCAGTTCTTCCATTCACATGAACGCTGACGCGCGATGGAGCGGCGAACGGATCGCCCTGCACGTGGTCGATGGAGAGTGTGTAGCGCGGAAACTGATAGGCACCGCGGGTAGATTTATAGGCGGGATAGCTTTTGTGATTGATACTGAATAAAAGCTGTTTCAGGTCATTTGCAGATTGCATGAAAAAAACTCCTTTCAAAATAAAAAGGTGAGGCTGCCGTACAGAGCGTGTCTGAGAAAGGCTTTTCGCAAGCTGCGAGTTCCGGTTTGCGGAAATGATTTTTCAGACACGCGCTGGACGACAGCCTCATCCAAAAAGCTTTAACGTCTGGAAACACTCTGGCGCTTCACCAGCTTGGTTGCCATGCACATTTTCAGACATTCGCGTTTCGGATCGGCCACGCGGTCAAGCAGGCGCTGGACGGCAGTGGCGCCAAGCTCGCGTTTTCTGACCTTCATGGTGGAAAGCGGCGGAACCATCATATCGCACATCGGAACGTCATCAAAGCCGATGATGGAGACATCCTCCGGGATGCGGTAGCCGTTTTCACGCAGTGCACGCATGGCGGCCGCCGCGATGATGTCATTATCGGCAAAGTAGGCATCCGCGATCGGAGCTTTCGATTCGAGAAGGCGCAGCATGTCGCGGTAGCCTTCGTCCGAGGTCGGGGAAACCAGGTGAACATATGGATGCGAGGTGCTGATGCCGTTTGCACGGAGCGCTTTGTAGTAGCCGTCGGCGCGTTCGGAGAAGTTGCTGATGTCGAGGCTCGAGTGAAAGTAGCCCACGTTTTTGTGTCCGCACTGAATCAGATAATTCGTGGCGTTGAACGCCCCCTGAATGTTGTTGATCAGAACGCAGTCGTAATCGAGCTCATCGTAATAGCAGTCCACGACAACGATCGGAACAGAAAAATCGCGGAACTTGCGGAAATCGGACGGAGCCATTTCGGTTGCAAGAAGAAGAATGCCCTCACAGTCCACAGCGCGGAGTGCATCGAGCTGGCTGTCAATATCCATGGTCTCATAAAAATAGGAGATATGAAGCGCACAGCCCTGGCGGGTGCATTCGGTGGAGATTCCTTCGGTCAGCTGGGAGAAAAACGGCGTGTCGGCAGCGACCTTTCCGTGCTTTTTATAATTGACCAGCTGAATAATGCGGGAGGAAGCGCCGGAGGCTTCAGTTTTTTTCGGCGCATAGCCATACTCGGCTGCGGTTTTTAAAACCAGCTCTCTTGTGGCATCGCTGATGCCGGGTTTGTTATTGAAAACCATAGAAACCGTGGCAGGCGATACGTTGATCAGCTTTGCCAGTTCTTTCGCAGAAATATTCATAAGAGTTCAGCTCCTGTTCGATAAAATCAGCCCGCATGGTGCTTTCGTTTGTTTTGTGCATGCGGGATGTTGAAATTTATTTCAGTATTTATCTGAAAAATATTAAACTTATGCATTGATTTTAATATGAATTAAAAAAGAAGTCAACTTCTGAACTGTAAAAAAATGAAATATGAAGAAATGCATAAAAACAGCCATTCTTTTTTGTATAAATTACTAAAAAAGATTTAATAAAGCTGAATAGATGTTGACAAGTTCAAAAGAATTTAGTAATATAAGAGCCATAAAGAACAGGGAAATTCAAGACATAATTTAGCAGAGTTTAAAGAAAATTAAGTGGAGGAAATGAATATGAAATCAATTAAGATCGGATTTGCACCTACGAGAAGAAGCATTTTCAGTGCCCCGGATGCCGTAAAATACGCCAACCTGACGAGAGAGCGTTTAAAAGAGCTCGGCGTTGAATTTGTCGATATCACAGACATCAATGAGGAGGGTCTGTTTTACGATGAGGCGGACCGTGAGAAAATCCAGGAGAAATTCCGCCGTGAAAACGTAAAGGGAATTTTCTTCCCGCACGGAAACTTCGGAACGGAATATGTCTGTGCAAGACTGGCAAAGGAAATGGGGCTTCCGGTACTCCTCTGGGGACCGCGCGATGAGAGACCGGATGAGAACGGTGTGCGTCTCCGCGATAGCCAGTGCGGCCTGTTTGCAACTGGAAAAGTGCTGCGCCGTTTTGGTGTTCCGTTCACCTACATGACGAACTGCCGTCTGACCGATCCGGAATTTGAGCGCGGCATCAAGGATTTCCTTGCTGTATGTAATGTGGTAGATACCTTCCGCCACACCAGAATCCTTCAGATCGGACCGCGTCCGTTCGATTTCTGGTCCACCATGTGCAACGAGGGCGAGCTGCTGGAAAAATTCAACATCCAGCTTTCTCCGATTCCGCTGCCGGAACTGACCGAAGAGATGAAAAAAGCAAAAGCAGAAGGAACCGAGGTAGCAAACGTCGTTTCTTACTGCAATACCAATATGTGCGTAAAGATCAAACCGGAAGAGCTGGAAAATGTTGCGGCCCTGAAAGTTGCCATGAAGAATCTGGCTGCAAAATATTCCTGCAATGCGATTGCCATCCAGTGCTGGAATGCCCTGCAGGGTGAGATCGGCATTATGCCGTGCGCAGCAAACTCCCTTTTGAACGAAGAGGGAATCCCGGTTGTCTGTGAGACGGATATCCATGGAGCCATCACGGCGCTGATGGTAGAGGCTGCCGGCCTGAACGATAAGAGAAGCTTCTTTGCAGACTGGACGGTACGCCACCCGGACAACGAGAACGGCGAGCTGCTGCAGCACTGCGGACCGTGGCCAATCTCGGTAGCACAGGAAAAACCGACCATCGGTTATCCTCTGGCATTCAGTCATCCGGGAGCTGTAGAGGCACAGGCAAAATTAGGCGAAATGACACTGGCGCGTTTCGACGGAGACAACGGAGAGTACTCCCTGCTGCTTGGAAATGCAAAAGGTGTCGAGGGACCTTACACGAAGGGAACCTACGTATGGGTTGAGGTACAGAACCTGAAACGCCTCGAGGCAAAAATCGTGGAAGGACCGTACATCCACCACTGTGTCGGTATCCACGAGAACGTTGTGCCGGTTCTGTATGAAGCATGCAAATACATCGGCATTGCCCCGGATTTATATGATCCGATCGAGGAAGATGTCAAAGCATATTTAAGAGGAGAATGAAAATCATGAGTGAATACAAGGAATTGAGTTGTCTGGCGTATGATCTGCGGAAGAAAGTAGTGGAAATGGTAGTTTCCGGCAAGGGCGGCCACATCGGCGGTGACATGAGTGTCATTGATGTGCTTGTAGCGCTGTATTTTAAAGAGATGAACATCAGCCCTAAGAACATGGACGACCCGGACCGCGACCGTTTTGTAATGAGTAAAGGTCATTCCGTTGAGGCATATTATGCAGTACTTGCAGCAAAGGGATTCTTCCCGATGGAAGAGGTCATCGAAAAATTCTCCAAATTCGGCAGCCCGTACATCGGCCATCCGAACAATAAACTGCCGGGCATCGAGATGAATTCCGGTTCTCTCGGCCACGGACTTCCGGTCTGCGTGGGAATGGCGCTGGCAGGAAAAATGGATAAAAAAGATTACCGTGTCTACACCGTTATGGGTGACGGCGAGCTGGCAGAAGGCTCTGTCTGGGAGGGCGCAATGTCCGCAGGAAACTACAAGCTGGACAACCTCTGTGCGATCGTAGACCGCAACCGTCTGCAGATCTCCGGAAATACCGAGGATGTCATGAAACAGGACAGCCAGGAGGAGAGATGGGCAGCGTTCGGATGGAATGTTCTTTCCGTACCGGGCAACGATATGGACGCGCTCGTTCATGCGTTTGAGCTGGCGAAACACTGCAAGGGAAAACCGACGGTTATTATTGCAAACACAACGAAGGGCTGTGGTTCTTCCGTGATGGAAAATAAGGCGGAGTGGCATCATAAAGTGCCGACACCGGAGGAAGTAGAACAGATTATGAAGGATCTGGATGAGAGAAAGGAGGCACTGTCATGAATAAGATTCCAAACAGACAGGCCATTTGCGAGGTTTTAATGAAACATGCCGAAACGGATAAAGATATCGTGGTGCTCTGCAGCGATTCCAGGGGAAGTGCTTCCCTGACACCGTTTGCAAATGCGTATCCGGAGCAGTTTGTGGAGATGGGTATTGCGGAGCAGGATCTGGTCAGCGTTTCTGCCGGTCTTGCAAAATGCGGCAAGAAAGCATTTGCGGCATCTCCGGCGTGCTTCCTCTCCACCAGAAGCTATGAGCAGGCGAAAATTGACTGTGCATACTCCAACACCAATGTAAAGCTGATCGGTATCAGCGGCGGTGTGAGCTACGGTGCGCTTGGCATGAGCCATCATTCTGCACAGGATATCGCAGCAATGGCAGCCATTCCGAATATGCGTGTGTATCTGCCAAGCGACCGTTTCCAGACAGCAAAACTGGTTGAGGCGCTCCTTACCGATGAAAAACCGGCTTATATCCGAGTGGGAAGAAATGCCGTTGCGGATATTTACAGCGAAGAAAATACCCCGTTTGAGATGGATAAGGCAACGGCTCTCTCGGAAGGCACCGATGTTTTACTGGTAGCCTGCGGTGAGATGGTCCGCCCGGCGCTCGATGCAGCTGCTATGCTGAAAGAAGAGGGAATCAGCGTAGGACTGCTCGATATGTACTGTGTGAAGCCGTTGGACAAAGAGGGTCTGGTAGAGGCTGCAAAGAAGGCAAAAGTTGTCATTTCGATCGAAGAGCACGCTCCATTCGGCGGTCTTGGATCGATGGTGAGCCAGGTGGTCGGTGCGGAGTGCCCGCGCAAAGTCGTTCCTATGTCTCTGCCGGATGCGCCGGTGATCACGGGAACTTCCAAAGAAGTATTTGACTATTATGGACTGAATGCCGAGGGCATTGCAAAAAAAGCGAAAGAATTACTGGCTTAACCAGAAATGGAATCAGCGGTGAATGTGATAGCCCGCAGGGAACTGTAAACTGCCGCAGGTCTGCGTATGCCATGTTCCTGCGTGCCCGGGCGGAAGAAAATCCGGGAACGCAGGAACTTTTTCTATATAATCAGGAATAAATCGTTCTGCGGAAGATGTTGGAATGTGTGGTAATCGCCAAAGATCTTGCCTATAGGGGCAGGGTGAATGCTGCGACAATAGAAAATGACGCATGGTGTGTTGAAAAACAGGGTGTATTCAGCGTTATTCGAGATGGGAATCTGGATATTTATAAAATTTTAGGAATGGAGCTGAAAAAATGGAGAAAAGGTATATCATCGGAATTGACCAGAGCACGCAGGGAACGAAAGCGCTGCTCTTTGACGGGGTGGGACATTTACTCCGCCGTACCGACCTGCCGCACCGGCAGATTGTCAATGAAAAGGGATGGGTGTCCCATGATCTGAATGAGATTTACCGGAATACCGTACAGACGGTAAAAATGCTGGTGGCAGAGTCCGGTGTTGCACCGGAAACAATCGCCGGAATCGGCATCAGCAATCAGCGTGAGACGACGGCGATCTGGGACAAGGCGACCGGGAAACCGCTGGAAGAGGCCATTGTATGGCAATGCGGACGCGCAAGCGGGATTGCGCAGGAGATTGCGGAGCAGGGGCACGCAGAGGAGATCCGCGAGGCGACGGGTCTGCAGCTTTCGGCTTATTTTCCTGCTGCAAAGATGGCGTGGCTGCTTCGAAACGGCGGAGAAGAAAGACAGAAACGTGCTGCAGACGGGGAGCTCTGCCTTGGCACCATCGACAGCTGGCTGGTTTACAAGCTGACGGGGGATCATGCATTTAAGACGGATTTTTCAAATGCGTCGAGAACGCAGTTGTTTAATCTGAAAACACTGGCGTGGGATGAGAAGATCTGCGAGATGTTCGGGATTCCGGCTTGTGCGCTGGCCAGGGTGTGTGATTCCGATGCGGTGTATGGAACCACGACGATGGAAGGATTGTTTTCCGAGCCGGTTCCGATCTGTGGTGTATTAGGCGACTCTCATGCGGCTCTGTTCGGACAGGGCTGTTTAAAACCGGGCATGATCAAGGCGACGTACGGAACGGGTTCTTCGCTGATGATGAACATTGGAGACAAGCCGATTCAGAGCAGCCACGGCGTTGTGACTTCGCTTGCGTGGGGAAGAGGCGGCAAGGTGGACTATGTGCTGGAAGGCAACCTGAACTACACCGGAGCTGTGATTACCTGGCTGAAGGATGACCTGAAGCTGATTTCTTCGGCAAAAGAGACGGAAGGACTGGCAGGGGAGGCAAATCCGGCAGACCGCACGTATCTGGTTCCGGCATTTACCGGGCTTGGCGCGCCGTACTGGGATGAGAAAGCAACGGCATCGATCAGCGGAATTACCCGCACCACAGGAAAAGCTGAGGTGGTAAAAGCGGCACTCGATTGCATTGCCTACCAGATCACCGACCTTGTCCGTGCGATGGAGCAGGATACCGGCATGCGGATCGAGGAACTCCGTGTAGACGGCGGCCCGACACGAAACGGATATCTGATGCAGTTCCAGAGTGATATTACGAATAAACGCGTAAATATTCCGGACGCGGAGGAGCTTTCCGGGATTGGAGCGGCTTATATGGCGGGTATTTCGGCAGGTGTGTATGATCTGGAGAAGCTCGCGGGAAATATGAAACGAAGTGTGTATGAACCGAAGATGGACGATGAAATCCGGGAGAAAAAATATGCCGGATGGAAAGCGGCGGTCGACGGGGTATTAAGTAAATAGGGGACGGACGGTGTAAAAGGCCTCCCGCCCCACAGAGCACAAGTCCCCGGACAGGCACTGTTTCGGAGGGCAAGAGGCTCTGTGCGGCGGGAGATTTTTTGCGCCTGACGGTGGGATGACGAAGGGGGGACGCGGGCATTACTGTGCACTCGGCAAATACGCGTTTGCGATAAGAAAACGAAGACGCATACGTGCGTGATTGAGAAATTTGAAAAATAAAATAATCTACAAACAAAAAGGAACGATTTGGATAGAACGTTCCTTTTTTGCATATAGAGAATAAATTGTACAGAAATAAAAGGCGCTGTATAAACAGCGCGTAATGCTGATAGAATGCGAGAAAACAGCAAGAAAAAGAGGATTAAACTTGTAGTTCAATGAAGAAAAAAATAGATGTGGTATAGTATCAAGAAAAAGGGATTTCGCATGAAGGAAATTTCAATAGAAGATGTATTAGAGCGTGTCTGAAAAATCATTTCCACAAACTGGGACTCGCAGCTTGCGAAAAGCCTTTTTCAGACACGCTCTAGAGTGTACATTATGCAAAAAAGGAGGGACAAGAGTTTGTCCGGTAAAAAACAGGAAGTATGGTAAGATAAGCTGGTAATGGAGAACGTATGCAGATTCGTATGGATGAAAAAGGGAGGATTCTGTTTATGGCTACTTACGTTATTTCTGATATTCACGGTGAGTATGAGAAATTTATGGAGCTGCTGGAAGAAATTGAGTTGAAAGATACAGATACGCTCTATGTTCTGGGTGATGTTTTAGACCGGGGTGAGCATCCGATTAAGGTGGTATTGAAACTGATGGAAATGCCGAATGCGTTCTGTATCGTGGGGAACCATGAGGTGATGGCGCTGGAATGTCTGCGGTTTCTCTGTCAGGAAATCACAGATCTTGCCATCGAGGAAGTGGATGCTGAACTGTTGGACAATCTGGTTCGCTGGAAGTATAACGGCGGTGATGCTACGATCCGGGAATTTCGGGCGCTGGATCCCGAGATGCGGGAGGAAGTACTGAATTTTCTGGAGGATTTCAGTCTGTATGAGGAGCTTACAGTGGGAGAAAAACAGTATCTGCTGGTGCATGGAGGGCTGGGGGGATTCACACCGGAAAAGAGGATCGAGGAATATTCCCTGCACGATCTTGTATGGGCCAGACCAGATTATCAGAAGGAATACTTTGCGGATACAAATCTGGTAACAGGACATACACCGACGCAGACGATTCCAGAAAATGATAATCCCGGGTATATTTATAAAAAATATCACCACATTGCGATCGACTGCGGCGCATGCTTCCCGGGAGGGCGGCTGGCGGCAATCTGTCTGGAAACGGGGGAAGAGTTTTACAGTTCGGACAACAATGGGTGAACGATTTTAGACGTTCCATGATGCCAGTATCAGAAGACCGGGATTCGGAACCAGCAGAACAAGCGGGAAGATTTTTGAAACAGGACATGCCAAAACACAAGCAGGAAAGCCGTTTTGGGAAAAATGAGCGGATAACAAAAGCTTTGAAGATTGCAGGAGCTGACACGAAAGCTGCGAAAGAAAAGGAGATTTTGGATGCACTATATTATTACCGATATACATAACGACAGCTGGCGGTTCATGAAATTGCTGGAAAAAATTGATCTCAAAGAGGACGACCACCTGTATCTGCTTGGTGATTTGTTTGACCGCTGCATGGATCATCCAGACCCGGCGGGCGTGTATTTTCAGGTATTGAAGCTGGGGAAAAAATGTACTGTGATCCGCGGCAACCACGATCATTGGCTTGCCAATTACATTTTCCACTATTACGGGATGGATGAGAGAGACCGCGCCCTCCTGCAGCCGTATCCGTACAATTCCTTCCATCTTTTACAGGAACGCCTGACGGAAGTTGATTTAAAGCAGCTCGCAGAGCGCATCCTTTCCTGGCCGGTACAGGTGGAAATCGAGGTAGATGGTCAGCCGTATCTGCTTGCCCATGCCTGTACGGCAGAACCGGGGAAATGGAAACTGGACAACTATTATCTGATGGGGGATTTGTGGTACAAGGTTTTTCTTCATGAGGGAGTGCATGGATATATTTCCGTCTGCGGCCATCAGAACATGGGAAATGGATCCATCTGGAAGAATAAAAAAGAAAACGTCTATCTGTGTGACTGCGGCTGCGGCTTTGAGAATGGAAGACTGGGATGCCTTTGCCTGGAAACGAAGGAAACTTTCTACGTATAAACAAACAGAGGAAAAGCAATGAAGCGATATATGATGTCGGATATTCACGGATTTCTGGAGGCATTCGAGGCAGCTCTGAAAAAAACAGATCTTTCGGGGAAAAACCAGCTGATTCTGTTGGGCGATTACATAGATTATGGGCCAGATGGCCGGGCGGTGCTGGAAAAAGTCAGGGCATTGCAGGAAAAATATGGTTCGGAAAAAGTCATTGCCCTGATGGGAAACCATGAAAAAGCACTGCTGGACTGGCTGGAAGAATATGCGGATGTCAACCGGCATATCGGCAGTGTGGAGCAATATCGCAGCCGGGAATGGCTGGCATCGGATGCAGATGGAGACTATGAAACGCTGCACAGCTTTCTGAAAGAAAAACATTTTCAAGAGTTTCTGGAAAAAGAAGCACACCTCTCAGAGGATTCCAGAAATGCAGAAGCAGTACGGCTGATGTTCGAAGATGCGGGGGATCTGATCACCTGGATGCGCCATTTTCCTTACTTTTATGAAACAGAACGCCAGATTCTGGTGCACGCCGGAATTGCCGAATGGGGCGGTAAAGACTGGCTGTGCGTGACCAGCAGGGAGCTGATGGTGGGGAAAAGAACGGTAAGCCGCGGAGCATTCCATAAGGATGTGATTGCAGGCCACATTTCCACGGCAAAAATCAGCGGAAACAGGACATATGACGGTATCTGGCACGACGGTCAGAGCCACTATTATCTCGATGGAACCACCTGGCGGAGCGGAAAAATTCCGGTGCTGGAATATGACAGTGAAACTGAAAAATACAGAGAAATATGGTGAGACACGTTGTAATGCAGTACAGTAAGATCACGGCAGGGCAGAAAAAGTGATTTAGTCAAATTAAGCAAGTGGTAAAGTGGATTGCGGATATCCGCTTTGAAAAGATACAGGATCGAAACAGAAGGGAGTACATCAGATGCATTTACCAATCAGTGTGACACAGGATGAATTATTAGAAGTTTTGCTTCAGGTTGCGCCGGTACGGCCGGTCTTTATCTGGGGTGCACCCGGCATCGGAAAATCCGCGTTAGTGGAAAAATTCGCAGACGAAGTCGGCCTGCCGTGCGTGTCGCTCCTCGGAAGCCAGCTCGCGCCGGAGGACATTATCGGCATTCCGCAGATCCGGGGCGAGACATCGGAATTCCTTCCGCCGAAAATGATCGCCAGAAAAGAGCCATATGTCCTGTTCCTGGACGAACTCAACGCCTGTACGCAGGAAGTGCAGAAAGCCTTCTATTCTCTGATCCATGAGCGGCGGATCGGAGAATACCATCTTCCGGAGGGAAGCATTGTGATCGGAGCAGGAAACCGTGCCGAGGACAGCGCGATCGTAAAAACGATGTCGTCCGCCCTTTTAAACCGTATGTTCCATGTGCAGCTGAAAGCGGATGTAGGACAGTGGATCAAGTGGGCGCAGGCAGAAGGACTCCATCCGTGGGTCATTGACTATATCATCCAGCGGCCGGATCACCTCTTTTCCGAACCGCCGAAAACCGAAGAACCGTTTTCCACCCCGCGTTCCTGGCACATGCTGAGCGATGCGTTGAAGGAATACCGGGCCGGGGAGCAGGATATTTCGCAGGAAACATTAAAAATGATGGCGTACGCCTGCCTCTTGGAACAGCATGCGGGGATGTTTCTTGCTTACACAAAAACACTGCGCAACACACATCTCCTGGATGACATTATCGCGCAGAAAGCAAAATGGCCGGACAAGCCGGAAAACCGGGATGTGCTGTATTTTCTCGCACAGTCCTTCCGCGCCAGACTGCTTGCAGAACTGCCGAAAAGCAAACAGGGAATTTCCGGCGGCATGCTTTCCTTTGCGTACCGCGCCAAGGGCATGATCAAAGAACTCGCAGTCATCAATTTCGAAATCGCCCAGATGACCGTCGCAGCTGATGGAGCGGAGGCACTGCCGGACTGGTTTATGATGGAAATCATCCGTGATCTGCCGCGGCTCGTCGGATGAAAAAAGGAAGGAGAAAAGGATGCCATACGTTCGAAGCAGGTATTACCGCGAAGAAGAAAAGCCGGCCGGGTACCGCAGAGTGGAGGCCGGCTTTGGTTTGCTGGAAAAAAATACACTGTTCCATCAACTGGATGGGTACATCACTGCAAAGCCCTCCCATCTGAATGCAAAAGGAAGTCTGGCCTGTGTTACGAAAGATGGAAATATCTACGTCAACATGCGGGCGAACCTGTCGCCGGAACAATGGTGCTATGTGATGGCACACAACCTTCTGCACCTGGCGTTCGGCCACTTTGACAAAGCGAGCATCCCTTCCGACTGCGAATTTGTCCCGGCACTCTGGAACAAAGCCTGTGATATCTACATTACCAGATTCCTTTATGACATCCGCCTCGGCGAGCCGATCTGCGCAGATCCGGCGGAAGCATATCCGATCAAACTGAACAGCGAGCAGAAAATTTATGAATATCTGTTGAAGCACCAGGATAATGGTGCGCAGATCTGCGGGACAAACTCTGAAAAATTAAAGGATATGATCGGGGTAGAACGGCCGATCGTTTATAAAAAGGGAGAAAGAAATGCATATGCTGAAAAATTTTCCTATGCAGTCACTCATTCCATCAAATCTGCACTCTGCGATGCGGGAGGATACGATCTTAAAACGAAAAAGAATACCGTCATTTCCAGAGCAGCAGAATGGTTCCTGTCCCATTATCCGCTGCTCGGAGGTCTTGCGGCTGCATTTAAAATTGTGGAGGACATTGAAATGTGCCATCGGTATGAAATCCATATTGCAGCGGTTGACGCAGAGCAGGGAATCATTTATGCCAATCCGTCGTGCGGATTTTCGGAGGAAGAGTGGATTTTTGTTCTCGCGCATGAATATCTCCATGCCGGACTGCAGCACCAGAAACGGTGCAATGGGCGTGACTTCTTTTTGTGGAACATCGCCTGCGACTACGTCATCAACGACTGGCTGCACGAAATGGAGATCGGCAGAATGCCGCCGGATGGGCTGTTGTATGATGAAACACTTCACAACAAATCGGCAGAAAGTATCTATGATCTGATCGTGAAAGAGATCCGAAAGTACAAAAAACTAAACACCTTCCGGGGCTTTGGCAGAGGTGATATGTTTAACGGAAACAGACCGCATTTTACTGGAAGAGAAAACGGGGTCAGCCTGGATGAACTGTTGAAAAACGCACTGCGGGAGGGATTGGATTACCATCAGGAGCACAATCGTGGTTTCCTGCCGGCCGGGCTGGTGCAGGAAATCAGGGCGCTTGCGATGCCGGTCATTCCCTGGGATGCCGCGCTGGCGAAGTGGTTTGATGTACAGTTTCCACCGCTGGAAAAACACCGCACCTATGCGCGGCCGAGCAGACGGCAGGGTGCCACGCCGGATATTCCAAGGCCAGGATATGCGTATTACGAGCAGGATCTGGAGAGCCGGACCTTCGGTGTGGTCGTGGACACGTCCGGTTCCATGAGTGCAAAACAGATCGGTATGGCACTCGGCTCCATCGCCAGCTATGCCGCAGCGAAAGATGTTCCGTTCGTGAGAATCATTTTCTGTGATGCCAAAGCGACGGATGCGGGATATCTGGCACCGGAAGATATTGCCGGCCGGGTAAAAGTCACGGGACGAGGAGGAACCATACTGCAGCCGGGCGTGGATTGTCTGGAACAGGCGAACGATTTTCCAAAGGACGGGCCGATTCTGATTATTACGGACGGGGAGATTGAGAATGACCTGAAGGTAAGACGAGAGCATGCATTTCTGCTTCCGAGAGGAAACCGGCTGCCGTTCCGGGCACGGGGAGAAGTGTTTTATTTTCGGGAATAGTGCGGCGTAGTCTGTGCCTCTGCAAGAAACGATAGCAGCGGACAGAATTTGCGGATGATGTTTTGCGATACTTTAGAGAACAGAAACAGAGAACACGAGAGGAGATGCTGAGAATGAGCATTGTCATTACAGGCGATACCCATGGCACCTTTGATATTGGAAAAGTTGTACGCTATTTTAACGAGCACAAAGACGAGTACACCCGGGATGACTATCTGATCATCTGCGGAGATGTCGGCATCTGCGGCTTTTCTGCAGCATACGAGGCGAATACGAGAGCCGTTTTCCGAAGTCTGCCGGTGACGACACTGTTTATCGACGGAAATCATGAGAACTTCGAACAGCTGAACTCCTACGCCGTGGAGCAGTGGAACGGCGGAAAGGTGCATATCATTGAGGACAACATGATCCATCTGATGCGCGGCCAGATCTTTACGATTGCCGGGCTGAAATTCTTTACCTTCGGAGGTGCTTACAGCATCGACAAAATGTCCCGCGCGGAGGGAATTTCGTGGTTCCCGGAAGAAATTCCGTCACGGGAAGAGTACGAAGAAGGATGGAAAAATCTGGAAAAAGAAGATTTCCGGGTGGACTACATACTGACCCACACCGCCCCAAGAGATGTGGCCGCGGCAATGGGGTATGGAGAGCTGTCTGACGATGAGGTGGAACTCCGCCAGTACCTGCAGCGCGTGGCGGATAAGACAGAGTTTCAGAAATGGTATTTCGGACACTTTCATGAAGATGCGGAAGTGGAAGAGGTGTTTGTGTGTCTGTATGATGAGGTTGTGGAGTTGTAATAAGACAGGATGTCAAAGTAGTCAGGATGGGAATGAGATGGCGCAAAGAATAAATACAATCATAGAATTTGAACAAAAGAGCATCGGAAAATCTGGTGCTCTTTTTGATGTAAAAAATTGGACAAAATCTTGGCCGGAAAAAAATAAGAAGCGTGATAAGATAAAATAGAAGCAGAGAGCAGCCAGAAAATGCACGTCGAACCATAAAAAATCTGCTTTGAAAAGAGAAAAGTCAGTTGTTTTCTTCTGATGGGACATCCATATGATCCAATGCATACTCACACGCCTGAATCACAAAACTGGAAAACGTAATGTCCTGGTCAGAATCGGAAATTGCCTGCTCGATCTGATCGATCAGGTGAAGGGGAAAACGGATGGTCTTATTTTCCGTTTCCTTGCGATTGCCTTTTAATTGAAATGCCATATCAAACTCCATTCCGCTGCCTGAAAATACAGGCCGGAACACCATTTCCGGTTATGAGATGTGAACTACAGGCAGCATAAAACATAACAAAGGTGTGTTTCAAAAGGGTTCGACAATAAAAATAAGATTTTTCGGATCTGGGAAATCGGAGAAATCTGGAAAAAGCTGTTTGGGAGACAGCTTATTTTGGTGTACCTTTTTCTGGCTGTTTTCTGATATTCAAGATAACTGGAAAGTCCAGCCTGTTTCATTGTATTGCATAAACTAATTGAAATAAGCATTGCAAAACGCATGACAAAATGTATTGCAAACAACAAGAGAATGTATTACACTAGAAGAAAAAACTGTAAAATACAAAGCAAATGAAATGGGAGGAGGGACAAACTTCTAAAAGGTCGCAAAAATGAGAAAGGTTAAGAAAATGAAAAAAGACAGAATAAAATTCATGTTGGATATTCAGAAATGGAAACAAATGTCAATGGAAGATCTGGCGAATCATATTCCAGTTGTAATTATGGCAACTGCAATGATTGCTGGTGTGATCGCTTATATTATGTATATTGTAAACGGTGGATATCTGGCGCAGATTGCTGCTATAAAGGAATATGGTTTTATAAGTACGGATACATTTACAGCAGGAACAACAGGTCTTGTTTTTGGAGGGATTGCAGGAAATATTATTTTATTACTGTTGATTGCAGAACTTGTAGTTCTGTCACTTAATTATTGCGGAATTTGTAAAGGTGGGAAAAAAACAGCGCTTATCGCATCGGGTATACTGATTTTGGTGCAGATTGCGGCAGCGTTTGTTCTTTTATGGATTCGCATAGGAAGAGTCACGGTGGAGCCGAATGCAGTTCGTGCGCTGATTGTCAATTTCCCGGAAGTTATTATGTATGTAAAGCCCGTTGGAATTACTTATACGATTCTTACAGTGGGAGCACTGATTGTCTTTTTTGGACTGCTTTTGGCGGAAGCAGGAAGCTGTGGAATGGTTACTTTTACAGCAGAAGCAATGATATTTGCCAAGGTTGTGGTTCCGATTGTTGTCTGGATTCTGGAAAATATTCTCGCGTTAGGTGCTGCTGTAATTGGCTGTATTTTTATATTTGTGGTTATCCTTGGAATTGGAAAACTGTTATTAGATGGTCTGGCAAGTGCCGGAAGCGGCGGTGAGGGCTCTGGGCAGTCCGCATCATCCTTTGAGGCAGGAGGATCTTCTGGATATTCCGAAAGCAGATCAGAAAAAAGATCGGAGCCAAAGCGGGATAACAGAACGCCGCGGGAAAAGGATAAAAATCCGAATCACCATTATATTGCCAATTATCAGGAAACGGGCGGTATCAAATTATATAAGGTTCACAATTCGATGGGAAATTATGTAGAATTGGACAATAGTGTCGTTTCAAGAAAAGTATGCAGTCTGGCAGACGCTGAAAAGGGAAAGCACAGATTTTACAGAGAAAATTCGGGACAAGAAATCAGACTTGATGATATCCCATGGAAAAAAATGAAATGAAGGGAATAAAAAGTGAAAAGAATAAGAATTCCGACAATGTTAATCGGTATCATGTTTCTGATACTTGCATGTGGGAAAAATGTTGATCCAGGAATGAAAATGAATACGATTACAGAAATAGAATCGGAAGCAGCGATAACGCAGGAAAACGAACCAGAATCTGAAGTGAGGCAAAAGACAACACCAGATGTTTCCCCCACGATAATGAAAGAAGAGAATGAAACGGTAACAGAGAGTGAGTTCGAGGAGCAAGAGCCGACAACGACACCAGAACCAACAGCGATGCCAGAGCCGGTAACTATGTATATTACCAGACTGGCAGAATTTAGAAGCGAACCAAATACAGAAGCCGGGATAATAAAGCTCTTAGACGCTCACGAAGAAGTTGAGATGGTAGAAAGCAGGGGCGAATGGTCAAAAATTTCATATTGTGGTCAACTTGGTTATATTTTAAGTGAATTTCTTACCGCAGAAAACAGAACAGAAACAAATCGTTTGATTGTAATTGATGCTGGTCATCAGGCGCAGGGAAACAGTGAACAGGAACCGGTTGGACCAGGAGCGTCGGAGACAAAAGCAAAAGTGGCATCAGGAACTATGGGAACGGCCAGCGGAGTTCCAGAATATGAATTAACGCTCAGCGTATCATTAAGGCTGGAAGAAGAATTAAAAGCCCGTGGATATCAGGTAATTATGACACGCACGACAAACGATGTTGATATCAGTAATAGTGAAAGGGCTCAGATTGCAAATAAGGCAAATGCGGATGCTTTTATAAGAATACATGCAAATGGATCTACGGATGCTTCAGTGAATGGAGCTATGACAATGTGCCAGACAAGTTCTAATCCATATAATGGAGAATTGGCAGATGTGAGTAAAAGGTTATCGGAAATAATTTTGGACTCGTTATGTGATGCAACAGGATGTCAAAAGCAGCATGTATGGGAAACGGATACAATGAGCGGGATTAACTGGTGTACAGTTCCAGTCACCATAGTAGAAATGGGTTATATGACAAATCCAACGGAAGATTTGGCTATGGAAACGGAAGAATACCAGTTAAAAATTGTACAGGGTATCGCAAATGGAATAGATCAATTTTTTCAAGAATAAAATGAGGAGTGGCGAAAATGCGTTGTTCAAAGTGTGGAAGAGAAATGCCGGATGATAGTTTATTTTGTCCGGAATGTGGGGCAGAACAGATAGTTGGGAAAAAAGTTGAGGAGAAGGAAGAAAAACACTGTGCTAATTGCGGATGCAGAATTCCAGAGGGCAGTTTATTTTGTCCAGAATGTGGAAGCGGCGTTGAAAAAGACAAAGCTCATGTAAAAATACAACCAGCAAGAAAATTAGTTTATCAAGAAACAAAAAAGATTCAAAGAACACCAGAAGAGGAAGAAAAACAAAAGAAAAGAAATAAAATAATTGTTTTATCAGCAGGCACGGTGTTGGGAATTTGTGCTATTATTGCAATTTTAGCATCAATGATGAAACCGTCTATTGATTTGAATAAGTATACAACAGTTTCTATTGATGGATATAATACGGTGGGTCAGGCAGGGGTAACCTTTGATTATGCAAAATTCGAAAAAGATTACGGAAAGAATTTAGAAAAAATTGTTCGAAAAAAACACATTGAATGTTTTAAGGATTCAGTAACAGAACAGTTTTTGGCTGATTGTGTTGATGGTGCGTTAGACAAAGAGACAGAGCTTAGCAATGGAGATGTTGTTACATACAAATGGAACTGCAATGATGAAGTAGCCCGTTCCGTTTATGGATATAAACTGAAATATGAGGACATAGAGGTTAAAGCGGAAAAACTGGAAGAAGCGAAAACGTTTGATCCGTTTGAGGGAATCCAGGTGACATTTGATGGAGTTGCTCCTAATGGTTATGCATATGTTGAAGGAAATCCATCGGCAAGTGCGGCGCAGCAGTTTGGTTATGAGCTTGATAAGAGTGAGGGTCTGTCAAATGGAGACACTGTAACAGTAACGGCATGTATGTATGATGAGGATGATCCAACGGATTATTGTCTTAGAGCTTATGGAATGGTACCGGAATCTTTAACAAAGACCTATACCGTCAATGGAATTAACAGTTACATAAAAGAAATTTCAGAGATATCAGACGAAAGTTTAAAAGAGATGCAGTCGCAGGCGGAAGAGGTTTATCAAGATGATGTAGTTCAGAACTGGGGAGAAAGCGAAAAATTAAAGAGCCTTACGTATATGGGAAACTATTTGCTGGTCAATAAGAAAAATGATGATTATTGGGGAAGTAATAATATTCTTTATCTTGTTTATCAAGTGCAGGTGGAGGATACCTATTCGAATAAGGGTAAGACGTATACGGAATTGAATACGATCTACTGGTATATTTGTTTTTATGATTTATTAGTAGATTCAGATGGCGTTACAACGGTTGACGTAACAAATTACGGAACACCATACAGCGGTGTAAGGATTGATGTAGATGAAGCTGACGGCTGGTGGGGAGGCACCATGTGGTATTATGACGGATATGAAACTCTGGACGAGTTATATCAAGAAGCAGTAACAGATAATCTGGATTCTTACAAACACGAAGATAACGTAAATGAAAAACTTGCGGCTGCGTCAGAAACCAAAAAAGCAGAACAGGAAAATAAAGAAGAAAGTAGCAATGAAAATGCTTCCGAAGCGGAGAATGGCATGATTTTTCCTGATAGTTCAACAGCTGAAATAAACTCCGAAGACCTCAAGAAACTGTCGGATGAGGAGCTGAGATATGCTGTGAATGAAATATATGCAAGACATGGGTATATCTTTAAAGACGATCAATTGCGGACTTATTATGAGCAGTATGATTGGTATAAAGAAACTGTAAAACCAGAAGATTTTTCAGATAGCGTTTTTAATGAGGTGGAAAAAAGGAATATTCAAACCCTTCAGCGGGAACGTGATGCAAGAAATAACTAAGGGATCACGGATGAACATTCGAGATAACATGACTGGAAAATGAAAAATAAGGAGAAGTAAGGGGAATGGAATTTGTACAAATCAAGTGTCCGGGATGTGGTGCAGATGTTTCAACGCGGGATGAAGTTTGTGAATACTGTGGAAAACCTGTTATCATCCGAAATTTTACCAGCATAGCATCCATGTCAATGCCAGAACTCAATAGGTATGTCGGTTCATATAAAAAAGAAATTGAAAACAATGGTGAAAATGATGCAGTAAATAAATCAATTGCTATGTGCTATCTTAAGCTAAAGCAGTATCAGATGGCGGGAAAATATTTTCAAAAGGCTATGGAAGATAACTTTAATGATTCAGAAAACTATTTCTATGCTGCGGTTTGTTTACTGGAAGGGAAAAAAGCATTTTTGACAACACGTACCGTGATTCAGCAGATGGAAACGTATCTTGGTGATGCGATATCCATTGAAAATAAGGGTGTGTATTACTATTTCTTAGCATATATCAAGTATGATTATTATAAGAGAAAGTGCTTTAGAACAACGCCGGATTATGTTGCGTGCATCAGGCAGGCAATACAGTGCGGGTTGAGCAGAATGGATGCAGAGCAGTTATTCGATATACTTGGTGTGACGATGCCGCAGGAGATATCGATTTGAGTATTAAACAGAGCTGTTTTTCAGAAAATGTAAAGGAGAACAAGAATGATGCCATTTAAGAAAAATCGCAATGAAGCGGCATACTTTGATGGAAAAAAGCATTTTATTGATGTTATTAAAAATACAGGAGACAGCAGTTTCCTGATATGGAGACAGCCGGAGGAGGATTTTAATACTCATTCAAAATTAATTGTCATGCCGGGTGAAACGGCAGTTTTTGTGGATGGTGGAAATGTTGTTCAGACTTTTGAAGAGGGAACTTACGAACTCAGCACGAATAATTATCCGTTTATCGGCAGATTAAAAAATTGCATAACAGGCGGAATCAGTACATTTAATTGCGTGATTTACTTTTTCAGAAAAGCAGACAGTGGGGAAATTAAATGGGGAACTTCCGATCCGATTCAGGTAAGAGATAAGGTTTATGGGATAAGAACATCTGTCCAGGCCAGAGGATCCTATAAGGTAAGAATTGAAAACCCGGTATTGTTTTTAGAAAAACTGGTTGGAAACAATATCAGATATCAGGAACAGTCAGATCTTATGGGATATTTTAAGAATGAAATGCTGACGAAAATAAAATCCTGTATCAATAAGTTTCTGCTGGAATATGAGCATGAACTTATAGGACTGGAAGCACATTTGAGTGAAATTTCAGGAGACATTGAAAAACAGATCAATGAAATGTTTGTACCATATGGTCTGTCGTGCGTGAATTTTTCTGTAATGGCGTTGGCAGTCGACACTGCAAAATATGATGATATTGATGAGGCGCAGATTGCCAATGTGAAGAAAGTGAAACAGGGCATCGGTCAAAATACGTATATGAATACGTTGGGCAATAACTGGGACAAGATGCAGAGCGCTTCTATTATGCGGAGTTTTGCACAAAATGAAGGAGGGGGCTCTATAACTTCAATGGGGGCTGGTCTTGGAGTAGCAATGGGAGTCAGCGGAACAGTAGGAAATATGGCCAGCCAGGTTTTTCAAAATGCACCCGGAGCACAGCAGACATCTCCCAAAGAGGATCCGATAGAAGTTTTGGGAAAGTTAAAACAGCTTCTGGATGCAGGACTGATCACAGAAGATGATTATAACGCAAAAAAAACAGAGGTATTAAGTAGAATGTAATCAGGAGGGGAATACATTATGGAAACAATGCCATATCTTTCAATCAGCAGTTCAGCCAATCTTGTGGTTTTAGAAGATGGAGCGGTAAGGAGTTATCCATTAAATGAAAACCAGATTTGGAAAATTGGAAGAAAAAATCCAGAGAGCGAGAATGATATTGAACTGGAATCAAAAATTGTAAGCAGAAAGCATGGGCAGATTCAAAGTGTTGATGGCGAATGGTATTACATTGATAATGGAAGCCTGAACGGAACATACTATAATGGCAGCAAAATAAAAGCAAATGATCATGGAGAGTTTGATGCAGTAAAGCTTTCAAATGGAGATATTCTACGAATCGATTCAGACAGCCTTGATTATCCAGAGGAAAGAGGTGTTTTTTTCTTATTCACGACAGAGGGAATCGGAAATCAGTGGAAGACAGTAACACTCAATAAAAAGGAAATCTCTTTTGGAAGAAATGAGGAGAATGATATTACAATTCCATTATCATATGTATCAGGAAAGCATATGGTAATTAGAAGACGTGATAATGAATATTTCGTTATGGACTGCGATTCAATGGCTGGCACCTGGCTTAATGGAGAGGAAATTCATGGTGAGGCAAAGTTAAAGGAAAAAGATATGATTGCAATCTGTGATTGTATCATGATTTTGTGTGGAAATAAGATTATTTATAATATACCGGTTTTAAAAAATAGAACAACAAAACAAAGTATAGAAGAGGTGGATTTAAGTGATCACCCTGTTATACTTTGCGCAGATATAAAGAGCCGTAAGGTAAAGAACAACAGGGGATTTGGAAAGAAAGAACTGATTAAAGATATAAAACTTGAAATTCAGGAAGGAACGCTTGTAGCAATTATAGGTGGTACGGGTGCCGGAAAATCAACAGTTATGAATTGTCTGAATGGAAGTGACACAGGAGGAATGGAAGGAAGTATTGAATATAAAGGAATAGATTTGATAAAGAAATTTTCGCAGATGAAATGGATTATTGGAAGTGTACCGCAAGAAAATATATTTAATGAAGAAATGACGGTAGAGGAGCAGCTTATCATGGAAGCAAGTAGATTGCTGCCGAAAGATTCTTCTAAGGCGGAAATCAAAGATAGCGTTAATAGGACACTGAAACAGCTTGGAATTGAGAGTGTCAGAAATAATCAGATTGCAAAGTGCAGCGGCGGAGAAAAAAGACGAGTAAGCATTGGAATGGAACTTGTAGCAGATAAACAGTTTCTTTGTCTAGATGAACCAGAGGCAAATCTTGATCCTGGAAATAAGAGAAATTTGTTTGAGACATTGAGAAATCTTGCACATAGTGAAGGTAAACTTATTTTAAGCATTATTCACGATGTATCTGACATTGATTTGTTTGATAAGATTATAATAATGAATAAAGTTGATAATGTGGGAAGACTGGCTTTTTCGGGCACGCCGAACGAAGCACGAGAGCATTTTGGAAGAGAAATTAAGGAAATTTATAATTTAATTGAAAATAAAGAGGACTCGAAAAAATAAGGGGGAATTCTAATGAGCAACGGGATTGAAAAGGCACCAAAGAGAATCAGTGCTTTTAAAGAACTGAGGATTTTTATTACGGGGTATATGTATATCCTCATGGGTAGAAAGAAAAATTTGGTCATTTCCATGATGTTTCCAGTACTCGCAGCTATTATTGTTGTTTGGATTGCCGGAGAAAATATGTTTGTACATTACGATGGAACAAAATCAGGAAGCTTTGTAATTGTAAGCGCAGCGATTTGGGGTGGATTGTTCAATTCTATACAGACAATCGTAAAGGACCGGCAGAATGTTAAGAGATATTACATGTCTGGTTCAAGACTTAGATGCTATACGGGGTCGAGAGCATTGGTACAGTTTTTCTTATGCGCAATTCAGAGTGCCATTCTGTCTTTAAGTTATATTGGTGTGGCAGTAGTATATGGGAATGATTTGCCTGAAAAAGGACTTGTTACGAATTATCCTATGCTGGAATTTTACATAAGTATTTTACTGCTTATGTATGCAGCAGATGCAATGGGAATCATGATTTCCTGCTTGGTGAGAAAAGAAGAAGCAGCAAATGTATTGGCACCATATATTTTGATTGTACAGTTAATTTTTTCCGGAATACTATTTAACATGGAGGGAATGGCGGATTATATTTCCTATATTATGATCAGCAAATGGGGAATGGAAGCTCTTGGAAGTATTGCAGATTTAAATAATCTTCAGTTAAAAATCCAGATGACAGTTCCGAATGTGCCGCATGATTTTGAGAATCGTTTTGAAGCGACATCCGGACACTTACTCATGGTATGGGCAATATTGGCTGGATTCACAGTGGCATTTTTACTGATTGGAAATATCCTGCTGCACAGAGTGTCGAAAGATACCAGGGGGTAATATGAAAAAAATTGTTGGACATGCAGTCAGCAACAGGGGCAGAGTACGAGAAAATAATGAGGACAATTACCTTTTGGGAAATTGTCTGAATGCGGAAAGTCTCGATGAAAGTGAAACACATTTTACGCAGAGAGCGGGTTTATGGACGTGTGCAGGGGTGTTCGATGGTATGGGCGGTGAAGCTGGAGGCGAGATTGCATCAAACATAGCATCACGTGTATTCCAGGAAAACACCATGAATTTTGATTCATTTGATCGAGAGAAAATCAGCCGTCACATAGAAAAAACCTTTGCAATAGCAAATCAGGCAGTAGTGGAAGAAAGAAAAAAACATAGTACATGTGGTACTACGGGAACTGTTTTAATTACAGATGGAACTTCATTCAAAATCTTTCATCGGGGTGACAGTCGTGTTTATGTTATGCGTGATAGAAAATTGTATGTGCTGTCGAAAGATCATACTCTTGCGCAGCTTAAGCTAGATATGGGAATATACCATTCCGCGGAAGAAATTCCTGAGAGGGAAAATCATCAGCTCACAGAATTTATAGGCATGGATTATGCTGGTCAAGCGGTACCTTTTGAGAGTGAATGGATAGAATGGAAGGAAAATGACAGAATTTTATTGTGCAGTGATGGACTTTACGACATGTGTACGTCTGAAATGATTTTGAAATGTCTCACAATGAGCGGTGATGTTGAAAAAGCTACACATGAATTGTTTGAGATGGCTATGAGTTTTGGGGGAAAAGATAATATCACAGTCATTGTACTGCAACTTACAGATAAGAAAATTGCTTAGGGAGAGATAAAAATGCAAGTTGACCGCATGATATCGGAGATTGAAGAGGCATACAAAGGTTGGAAGATCGGAAAGAGAATTAGCACCGGGTCCAGTGGAACGGTAGTGTACGAAATCAACAGAAATTATGGTTGTAAAGAAGAAAATGTTATAAAAATAGTTACGCTGCTTGAAGAACGAGTTTGCTGGGAAGACATGACGGAAGAGAGCCGCCGGAATTATGAGACTCAACGAAAGAAAGCGAAGGAAAAGGCCGTCCAGGAAGTAGCGCTGATGTATGATTTGAAAACATGTGAAAATATTGTCGGTTATCTGGATTATGGTTTTTTGGAAATCTCTGACACGGATGGTATTTCCTATGTGCTTACGATTCGTATGTTTAAATATAAAGACCTTGATTCTATTGCAAAGTCAAAAGTTTTATCGGAATCCGATATTATTAAAATTGGTATGGATGTGTGCAATGCGCTGGAAGCCTGCGAAAGAAAAGGAATTATGCATCGAGATATCAAGCCGGGCAATATTTTTTATGCCGAGGATAAGGATAAGGGTAAGTATTTGCTTGCTGATTTTGGCATTTCGAGGATTGTAGAGAAAGGTGACCTGGCTCATACATATCAAGGAACCTGGCAATTTGCGGCTCCGGAACAGTTTGATGGTCTGACAGGAAGAAACGGGTATGACCATCGTGTTGATATTTACAGTCTTGGTCTTACCTTGTATTATCTGGCAAATAATCAGAAATTTCCATCCTGTAATAGGTATAGAGAAGAAATAGCCCCTATTGAGGGAGTTAATCCGGAATTAAACAGAATCCTGCTCAAGGCGTGTGCACTTTCGGCCGGCAATCGATATTCTGAGGCGAGTGAGATGAAAACGGATTTGCAGATCTTATATCAAGCGGTTGGAAAGAAAAAAGGGACGAAGAGAGTCAGCCAATTTGATAGCCAAAGATACGAGACGGAAAGTGCAAAGCCGGAAATAAAAAATTATGCGACGGATTATGCGCTGCTGCGATTTGTAAATCAGAATCTAAAAACAGAGCAGGCACTTCGAACACCGGAAATACAGGATTTCACAACAGAGAGTGCGATTGCGGCATCAGGAGCAGAAAAGTTTTTCACGCAGAGAGCGCTCAAGACAGCAGAAGCAGAAGATTTTTCAACGCAGAGAGCACTCAAAACATCAGAAGCAGAAGATTTTTCAACGCAGAGAGCGCTCAAAACATCAGAAGATTTTTCAACCCAGAGAGCACTCAGAGCATTGGAGACAGAGAATTTTTCAACTCAGAAAGCGCTTAAAATATCGAGAACAGAAAATTTCGCGGCCAGCGGCAGAGACAGTCTGAAATCACAGAATGGCGAACTTGGAAGTTTTGTGGCATCAATGGACACTGAAGATGTGCCGATGAAAGGCAAAGCGGAAGAAAACGATGGATATATGTCAGCGGATAGACAGCTGTCGGAACAGGACATAAGAATGAATGCTGTTGCAGAGATGAAAAAAGGAAATAACGAACAGGCTTTTCAGTATTATGCAATCCTGGCTGAAAAGGAAGACTGGGAATTCATGTATCATGATACGACAGAGTTATTTGAAAGCGAACAGAATATTTTAAGACGATCTCAGGATGCAGTGTTCTGGTTTACGAAATGTGCTGAATTCTGCCAGGACAGTTGGACGGTTTCGCTTGCAGAATTTCAGCTTGGAGAGATGTATGCCAAGGGTATTGGTGTAAAGAAAAATTACAAAATTGCCGAAAAATACTATCGCAGCAGTGCGGAAAAGGGAAATCCATATGCAAAAAAGAAGTTTGTCGCAGGAAGATATGTTAAATAATGTGGAGGGAACTTTATGAATGCAAAACAGATTATGAGAACGATTGTATACATAGGTTATATCATAATATACAATCTTATCTTTTTTATGAAAGGCGGAATGGACAGTTCTGCAGCAGGGTGGATTGCTTATGGATTTGTGTGGCTGGCAATATTGGTTTCTTATATAGCACCGCTTTATTGTAAGAACTATAAGAGAATACCGGAAAATCTGATAACAAATTATACATTTTCCTGGATTTATTCAGGAATAGCCATTTTATTTAATGCCGTGGTTCTTTTGGTAAAAGTGCAAAGTGTTTCTGTCGTATTAATTCTTAATGTAATTTTCTGCATAATGTATTTACAGCAGTTGTTTATAAGTCTCAGAGTGAATTATGAGGTAGAAACAAATCTTGAGCAAATTGATGCGGAAAGACAGTTTGTGCGGGAGGTTTCAAAAAAACTTCAGATGTGCAGACAGCAGACAAATAATGAGGTTTTAAAGAAAGAAATTGAAAAAGCATATGATGCGGTCAGATGCTGTCCTTTAAAATCAAATGATATGGCTATGAAGTATGAAATACAGATCATTGCGCTGACCGATAAACTGGGAAATAAACTGGATGACAATAAGATACAGGAAATTCCTGAAATTGTTCAGGAGATTCTAAAGAATGTAAAGAAGAGGAATGCAATGCTTTCATAAGCGGGTGGTTATTGTGAAGAAAAAGAAAACAATCATAATCAGCATTATTTGTGGATTCGTGATGCTATCAGCAGTCATCGGAATACTATTGTATCTGCATTTTATACCGTATATTCAACTGAGACAGATGGCAGATCAGCTGTTAAACAAACAGTATGAATATGTAGTTGAGGGAAAAGTGGAAGGTATGAACCTTAAACTTCTGGGAAATTCGTTTGAGGGAACGATAAAGGGGGAAAAGAGTAAAGACGTAATCAGCGGCGACTTAATCTACAGGAATTCAACGTACCTTAAGATATATGCGGATAAACAGGGGAATGTTGTGTTTGATGTGGGGCCACTCGTGAATGCGGCAGTTGAGAAGGCCGCAGACAGCAGTCCTTTTATAGGGGGATTTATAAAATCAATTTCCGGTGATGTGAAAATTTCTTATGACCAGATTGAGAAAGTGTTGGATCGGAAGATAACTTCATTAAAAGAGGAAGGTGTTTCCAAAGAGCTGATGGATAAAGTCATTCATGGAAGTGCAGACGATACATTAACTTTGCTGAAAGAAGTGGAAGAGGCAGATAAACTGTTAGGCGATGATGGATATTATTTTGAAATAGATCTGAAAGATTATAATACAAAGCTAGTCATAGGAATTCCTAAAAATAAAAATGATACAAAATGGTCAATGAATGTTTACACCAATGAGATTACATGGTCTTTTCTTGGCAGATATGAAATGAAAAACGTTAAAGAAATCAAAATGCCAAAGTGCACAGTTTCGGAGCAGACAATTGACATCTTAAAAGCGTTGTATTCTACATATTTAGAGATTACAAATAAGTAATTTAAAAGCAGCAGTTGCTGTTTTTAGATAATAAAGACACAAATAAAACATATTCGTGTCAAGACAAAAGAGAAGGGAGAGACAACATATGAATTGTCCAAAGTGTGGTAAGGAATTAAAGCCCGGAGATAAGTTTTGCACAGGGTGCGGGGCACCAATTGGAAACAGCACAACGAATCATCAGGCAGGTATGGCAGGTAACGTACATTGTTCTGCGAATGTATCAGCTGCCCAAACAGAAAATCAGGGATCAGGGATTGATCTTTTGAAATCTAAACTAATAATAAGAAGTTATTTCTTTGGATTCAATGATCTTATGTGGTTATCGGCAGTAGTATGGATCATCTTTTCGATATTGAAGGGGCAATTTGATTCTGCATATTATTATGGCGTGAGTCCGGTTGCAGGCTTATGTGGTATGATCAAAACTTTAGCAGCAATTTTATTCTGTGTGTCGATTGTACTCACAATTTATATCAGAGTTACCGGAGCTGGAGAAAAAAATGTTGATACAGCAACAAAGAATTCAATTGAGATGCTGAAAGCTCGTGCACTTCATAGATTTCATGTTGATCGAGAGCAGATAAGCGAAGTTAAGCCTATTCAGATTGCAGGCGCTGGTGAAAAACCGATCGGAATTGGCATTGGAGAGAATAAAAGATTTAAAATTTTCAAACTGATGTCAAAACTTTTTACAAACGACCCTATTGAGGGATATCGTATGGAAAGGGATGGCATGCCTAGATATCTTTTAGTGCAGGTTACTGTATATGCATTTACAGATACACAAATGTTGGTATATAATGGAAATGTTGATATTTCTACAGGCACTGTCTACGAGGAACACGTTGCTGAAATTTTCTATAAGGATGTAAATGGAGTAACGCAGGTAGACCGCTTAAAGAAATTCAAGACCGGAATATTTAGAACACGGTACTATACACTCAAATTTGTTGATTTGGATATCTGCGGTATTACAAAAACAGCATCGTTTGACTCAAGAATCGTACCGGATGCGGAGGAGAGCATTACTGGTATGGAGAGCTATATCAGAGAAAAGAAATTTTAAATATCGGGGAGGGAGACCTCCCCGGTTTTGTATATTGGATTTGTTGAAAATACACGAGGCAGACGAAAAACAGTCTGGAGGAATTTCATTTGGACTTCAAAAAAACAGTAAAAGATAAAAAAATCTGGGTCAGGGAAGAGGAGCTTCAGAACATCCCGGCCATTCTGAAAAAAGAATATCAGCTTTTACAGCAAAGCGTTCAAAACGATGATATCTGCGGAGCCTTATTCCGCCTGAAAGACATCTATGAAATCAGCATCAAACTGCCGTCTATCCTGTCGATCATCACAATCAGTGCCCGAATGGAAAGTGACCGTGCCTTTGTCCGAATGTCAGAGACGCAATTAAAGAAAGAACAGGAAGATTTTCTCACAGGGCGTGAAACGCCAGAGAGCGATTCTGAACTGCAGGAGAAAGTTAGAGACATCCTGTCCTGCATGGTAAAAGAACCCCTATCCATCGGGAGCTGGAGAAAGCTTGCCTCATCTATCGTCGAGAATTCGAGTGTATTTGCGCTCGATGAAAATTTGAAAGAAATTCTGGAAAGAACCCTATTGTTGTTCCAGGTCAAACCCAAAAAGATAAGGGAACAGGGGAGGTATGAAGATATCGGAAACTGGAGAAATAAGACCATCGGCCACGGCACGCTGTTCATCAATACAGAAGCATATTGGGAACAGGTTTACGATCTGGTACAGGGACTATCCCTGTATTTTCGGGGAGATGGAAATACGCTTCTGAAAGAGTTTTATGGCCGGATTTCCATTGAAAAAGAGAGCGATGGTTCCAGTGTGCTGAAAGTAGGAGAACAGACGTACCCGATTTCGGAATATATTTATTCTTTTGAAGAGAACGACTATTTTTTTGATTCCTACTACAGCAGACAAAAATATGCCGAGATCACAAATTATCTGGATGCACCGCGGCGGTTAAAAAATAATCCTTATTATGAGAATATATATTCCATGCTAGATGGAAGAAAAAAATCCCAGCGAAGAAAAAAAGAACGGCAGATTACCAAGAGCAGTGACCGTGAAGCATATGCATGTCTGAATTGTGCACCTGGCTATGAGAAACCGGAGTTTGTACTGGATGAAATCAGAACTTTTATGGAAGAACATGACAGAGGTGTTCTTCACATTCAGATGGAGCGAGGAATGGGAAAATCCACCCTGGCGCACGAACTGGATGGAAGATATCAGAGAGGAATTCTGCAGGAAGATTTAAAAGCGGTGGTGCGTGTATATCATATTCGTGATATGCAGTTTCGCGAGGAAAATCCGGCAAGAGACTTTTTTACCGCATTAAGTAGTAACTTGAGTTCCTTTGCCGGCGAGCAGCTGGAAATGGATAATGAAGACTATTACATAGACGGAAAAGATATCCGCCAGCAGATGGAACACGGAGGGGATGATGCGCCAGCAGCATTCTGCCAGTATCTGGAACTGTTCCGAGAGCGTTACGAAGAGGAACTGACCGATCACGAGGGAACAGAGGAAGAACTGAAACTGGTTTATATCCTTGACGGAATCGACGAATTAGGCAGTAATGCAGGCTCTGTTCTGGATGCGATCCCGGATCCTGTCTTTTTGAATGCTCTTCCGGAAGAAAATCATATTTATCTGATTCTTCTTTCCCGGATCCAGGATGAGGAAGATCTGCAGGGAACGGCAAGAGAGTGGATCAGAGAAGCGGAGAAAAAAGCTGGCAGGATTGTACGGTTTGACGGCGGAAATGAATGCTATCTTGCGCTGCTCAAAAAATATCTGCAGAAGAATTACAAAAAACTGTCGGATGAGCAGGCGAATGATATCATAGAGAAGGCACAACGGAAATTTTTGTATATCCGGCCGTATCTGGCAAGGGGAGACAGTGTGCTAAAGGCAGATACGAAAATCACTGCGTATGATGTTGCGGCAAATTATATGGAAAAATTGCAGAAGCGGTATTGCGGAACCAGTCTCCATACCCTGCAGCTAATCAGTGCAGCGATTGCTGTTTTTGGATCTGCTACACTGAGGGAAATCTGTGAACTCGTGCTGTTTACCGGAATATCCTATGATGTCGTTGGTGTACTGAACGATATTCTTCCACTTTTGACCGTAAAAAGAGCCGCCGGAGAGAACCGGTATGAATTTGCGAATGAAGCGTATGGGCAGTATATATTCGAAAGTCTTTCGGAAGCTGCTGAAGAAGCAGTATGCAGATACCGGATCAGTCTGGTCAGCTGGTGTCAGACGGCAGACTGGAAAGAAGAGGGTTATGGAAAGCAATGGGGAGAGTATGTAAGAAGAGCATTAAACGTTGATGGCGCTGCCAGACGGATGGACTTTGGTGAGACAACGGAGGAATACGTAAAAAGTCTGATCCATATGCAGTATGACAGAGCACCGCAGACGTATTATGCCAGCCAGATCAATGAAAACCTGAAGTGTGATGTTTTGTGGCAGATCAGACTTCTACATTACGGAAAAATGCAGATCTTATCCGCAGAAGATTTTAGAAAAATTCCCATTCAGTTTCAAAAACGTGCACCCTGGTATCGTGAATCCTGGTATCGTGAATCCGATCGTCTGGCATGTGAATATACACAGGAACTAATTTCACATTGTATGGAACATGGGAGCGTGGACGAGTGGTTTCAGGTATTCACAGCGGATCGGATGAAGCTGAGAGATGATCTTGACGCATATTCTGATGAACCGAGAATGGCTGCTGTTCGGGAGATTGTTGGAGCTTGGAAAGATCAGAAAAGTGCCGTGACGTTTTTTGTAAATCTGGTAAAACAGGATAGAAAGGATCAGAGAGGATTTTTTTCCGGGAATTCCTACGGAGTTTATCTGGAGCAGCTTCTTCCGCTCGTTCGGGATGAATCGCTTAGAAATAAGATTTATGATGTGCTGCTAGATGCCTATGAGATGCTGGCAGATACTGTTTTACAGCAGCCGGAGCTTGGAAAAATAGATCAGAACAGAAAAGAAACGATGCTTCGTATTTTAGAAATGGCAGAGCAGCAAAAAGAACTGGAAAATGATGAACGTATTTCAAAAATAAAAAAAGTTATTTTCTGGGAAAATATTGTAAATCACACAATCGATCAACTGGAAGAACTGGCAGAGAATATTACATCTTTCCGGCCAGAGGAATACAGCGATAGATTGTTCCTTCTGCGATTAAGGGAAGAAACTTTAACAGAAGAACAGTTGAAGCGATATCAAATGGCGGTCATCCGAAATGTTGCAAATCTGCTGGAATATCTGAAGAAAATTTTCGAGGGGCAGAATGCGGAGACCGTCTATCCCTGGCTGAGGGAACGGTATTTTCGAAGAAATTTTGAATTCTTCCCGCAGGAATCGGAAGGTCTGATTGTGGAATATCTGGAGCTTTTTGAGCAGGTAATTAAAATCTATGGAAAAGAAAACAAAGTGGAGCGGATTGGAAGACTTGAGGATATGTTTCTTACTTTTCTTCGGGCTTATGATCAAAAGGTAAGAGAAAAAAGTATCGGTCTGTATTCGAATTACATCGAAGAAGAAAAAGTAGATTGTCAGCAGAAGATGACATCCTGGGAAAAAACGTATGCGCTGTATTGCAGCTCCGATACGTTTATCGCAAAGAAAGATGCAGGAGATGGCATTCTGATCATCGTCAATCGTTTTACGGAAAAATATCTGCAGGAGCTGTATGAGGAGGATCTGGAAGCATACGAGGAGTTAAACAGAAAAATCGAAGAAAGCTATGCGTCGCTCCATTTCCGAGAGAATTATATTCGGGGGGATCAGGACTATCAGCTCATGTTCATTCCTTCCTATTATAACTGGATCTGCATCCGGTATGAAAGAAGTCTGGAAAAGAAAGATGGACGGACATCCGAAGAACTGTTTCAATGGATGGCGTGTGAGTATGCATGTCTTATGGAAAAAGTAACGGGGCTGTTGAGAAGCGAGACAGATTTGATTCATAAAAGTGCTGTTCTGATTGAGATAAAAAGATTTTCCAGAGAATTGCTCCGTCTGTCAGAACTGATCCCGGATGAGATCGCGACAGCAGAAGGAACGAAGAGAGCGCTGCTGGCAGAATTAGAAGAGCTGGCTGAAAAGGCCGAGCAGCCAGACGTAATCAGAAAAGTGACAGAAGAAATCGAGAGGAGCTGGAGGCAGTGAGAAAAACATAAGAGAAGAGAGAAGGGATCATTTTGGCATATAAAGAATTAATTGGAAGCTTTGATGAAGTGCGGGATTACATCAGAGAATTTTTTATTTATGGTATTAAGAAGCGCAGTGATTTTTCGGACAAGAGCGGAAGAACATACGACAATCGGCGCAGACAGATCGAAAGCTGGCTGGATGGTTATATGTCATTTCAGCAGTCTGCCTCCGGAAAAGCACAGATCATTTCTGTCGACAGCAGAGAGGTGGTTCACAACCCGCTTTATAAGGCGTTTAAAACAAAGAACTTTTCCGATTATGATATCCTGCTGCATTTTTGCATTCTTGATATGCTGGCAGGAGGAAAAGAACTGGCATTCCGAAACATTGCCGGTGAATTGCAGGAATATGGATTCTCCGGAGAGGAGAATGTGATTAATGAAAGAACGATTCGATTAAAATTGCAGGAGTATGAGAAACTTGGAATTCTAAAAGTCAGAACAGAAGGAAAGAAAAAGCAGTATTATTCTCTGTCGGCGGATGCGGTTGATCTGGTTTCCTGGCAGGATGCAATTGAATTTTTCTCTGAAACAGAGCCGATGGGCATAGTTGGTTCCTTCTTGCTTGATCGAAAAGAACTGGCGGGATGCCCGTCCAGTTTCTGGTATAAACACCACTATATGCTACATGCCATTGACAGTGAAATTGTTGAAGCAATATTGGAGGGGATTACAGAAAAGAAATATCTGGAGCTTGTTGCAATCGGTAAAAAACAGCAGGAGAGAAAAATCAAACTATATCCGATCAAGCTATATGTCAGCACGCAGAATGGAAGAGAATATGTTCTGGGTCATGTATCTGGAGCAGCAGGGCTCGATTTCATCCGGGTGGACAGGATAAAGAAGGTGAAAACAGGAATAAGATGTGACGAATATCAGAAGTTTGAAAATGAATATCAGGCGAGCAAATCCTATTTGTGGGGAGTTAGCTCCGGAAGTGCGAAGGACATTACGCACATTGAAATGACAGTAAAGGCAGCGGAGGGCGAGGAGTTTATCGTAAGACGTCTGGAACGTGAAAAAAGAAATGGCCGTGTCTATAAGATCACAGACCAGCAATACAAGTATGTTGTTGATACATACGATGCGATGGAACTAATGCCGTGGATTAGAACGTTTATGGGCAGAATTGAAAAACTGGAAAGCAGTAATCCGCAGCTGAAAAAGAAATTTGATCAGGATATGGAGCAGCTGTATTCCATGTACTTTGGGGAGGTGCAGAATGATATTTCATGAGATATACGGAAACTATTACCGCACGGTAGCAGAAATTTTGGATGCCGCTTTGAAAGAAGAGATTTCCGACAAGACGATCTGGAAAATTGTGAAGGAAAAGGCTTTTGCAGAAAGCAGCCTGACGATTCCGAAGGAATTATCGGAAAAAGGAAAATGGCCGCTTCTGAATGAAGAGAGAAGAGCAGTTATCCACAGAAAAACCAGCATGCCGCTCACGATAATGGAAAAACGATGGTTAAAAGCTTTGCTGGCGGATCCAAGGATTGCCTTATTCCAGCCGGAGCAGACGGGACTGGAGGACGTAGAACCGTTATTTCAGCCAAAAGACATTGTGCTTTTTGATCAATTTGCAGATGGGGATCCGTATGGAGACGAAACCTATACTAAGATTTTTCGTCAGATCCTGTCAGCGGTAAAAAAGAAAAACTCTATCCGGGTTTTATATCCATTAAAAAATGGAACCGAGAAATGGATCAAATGTAATCCGGTTCGGTTGGAGTACTCCTTAAGGGATGACAAATTCCGATTGATTTCGGTATACAAAGGAAGAATTAATACAATCAGTGTTTCCAAAATCATCCAATGCGAAACCATCGGATCTTTTAGAACTGCGAAGATAAAAGAAGAAGTGCATGATAAAAGAACGGTGGAACTTTTAGTACAGGATGAAAGACAGGCACTGGAAAGAGTTATGATGCAGTTTTCGATTTATCAGAAAGCTACGGAAAGGATAGAAGAAAATAGCTACAGAATTACACTGACCTATGAAGCAGAAGATGAAATCGATCTTATGATTCAGATTTTGTCGTTTGGAACAAGCCTGAAGGTTGCTGGTCCGGAAGCCTTTGTGGAACAGATAAAAAACAGATTAGAGATGCAGAAACGTTGCGGCCATTGAGGTCGCAACGTTTTTTGCACAAAAAGGGGTTGCCGAGCGCCTATACTGGGATTCATCAAAGAGCAAATTATGCCTGTAAAAAACACAGATGAAAACCGGGAGGAAACGGAGCATGGAACTTTCAAGAGAAGACAAAATGATCAAACAGCTTTGCAAAACATTTAAAGAAGACACAGATTCCTATTGGCTGAACACGCAGAGATATATTGAAGTGGCCGCAAAATATAACTTCGATCCAAGAAGAATGCAGATCAAAATGGAAATGCTGGATCTCGGTGTAAACGAAAAAATTCCAAGCAAAAAGACGATCGGACGTGTGATGGATTACTGCAGAGGTCTTGTACGGAATAATTACAAAGATCCATCCATTACCATCTCGACCATCAAACTTCTCGGAGAAGCGTTATGTGGAGATGCCTATGCCTTTCTGATCAAAATAGAAAGAGAAAATATCCTGAAAGTAGGCATGGAGGTGCAGGAGATTTACGGCGAGGGAAATTTAAACCATGTGTATGCGATGATGAACGAGCTGATCTACTGGATTGCCGAATCACAGTATTATAACTATAAACCGGGAACGGAAGAAAACGGAGAAGCGTTTTTCGAGAAAAAAATCTGGGCAATCCGAAAAGAAATTGATAACCGTTTCTGGAACAACAGAGAGTACTGCGAAAAGCTGCATCGACTGGCTGACGATGTGGAACATCTTGTCTGCGTGTGTGAGATTCCTGGCGTGGCGGAGCGCTGGTATAAGGTAAATCCCAAACTGCGGTATTTCGACTGCGTATTCCAGTTTGTCGAAGAAAACCAGGATCTGTATCAGCAGATTAAACAGGGAAAATTTAACGACGAGGAAGGCTTCCAGATTGGTTTCCGCTTTGATCCGGATGAGGCAGAGATCGAACGGCAGAAGCAGTATTTTGCGGAACAGAAAGAAAAAGCAAGAAGAAATCATATGAAATTTTCCAAGACAAGATTGTATCAGAGAGAAGTTGCAGCGGCATTCCGCGAAATGTTCCGGAGAGAGTTTAGCTGAGAAAAAAATGAATGCATTCTGCAAGATAGTATACAATGCAGAATGCATTGAAAAACAAAACGAAATATATTACACTGAAAGAAAGATTTAAAGGGAGGAGTGTTTCGAAATGGAAACAAAGAACAAAAAAAGAAAGACAGCCATTATGCTTGCAGTGTTTGGCATTGCCATTGTCTGCATCTGTATCATCGGAGCTTTTGCGAAAAAAGCGTATGATCGCCATCAGGAAGAGCTTCGCTTACAGGCGGTTGAGACGAAAGACAGTGAGATTGATGAGGCGTATCAGAAGTTTGAAAAAGAAGAAGACCGGGATAAAAAGCTGGAAGCACTGAAACAAGAAATGGAGAGTGCAGAACAGTACAAAAAGACAGAAGACGCTTATGAGGAATGCTCCGCACATTATGAAAAAATCATTGCGCAGATGAAGAATTCCTTTGTTTCTGAATATGACGATACCATCAAAACTATTGCGGATAAAATCGGCGATGAGGTTGAAAAAGAGGACGATAAGGAAGCACTCAAAAACGCCGCCAGTGAATTTACGGTATTCAAAGATACGTTGAAAGGTGATTTCGAAAATTATAATACCATCGGGCAGGACAGCTTTGACGAATATAACAGTACGATTGATGAATACGTGAAGAAATACAATGACAGAATAACTGTGATCGAAAAAGCAGAAGAAGAGGCTCGGAAGAAAGCTGAGGAAGAAGCAAAAAAGAAAGCGGAAGAGGAAGCAAAGAAAAAAGCTGAGGAAGAGGCGGCTGCGAAAGCCGCGCAGGAAGAAGCAGAACGAAAGGCGGCGGAGGAAGCGGCAGAGCAGAGTGCTGGATCGTCTTACGGTGGTGGAAGTGACTATAGCTATGATGAGAGCAATGATTATAGCTACAGTGGTGGAAGCTCCAATTCTGGCTATAGCGATTCTGGTTCTGGCAGTGATTACAGTGGTGGGGCAAGTTCTTCTGGTGGAAGCTCAAGTGGTGAAATCCATGATGAATGGTATGGAGGATGGACCGATGAGAAAGGTAACGAGTATAACGATTATTATGATCCTAATACAGGAAATTCATATGATTCTAATGGAAATTTTCAAGGAAACATGAACGATTGGCTTTGGGATTAATAGCTATTTTCTTTTACTTACAACGTCAGAGACATTGCCAAAGCAAATAAAACCAGCTAAAATAGAAATCAGACCATAAGCACAGCCGCTGGTGTCAAAAGCCACAAAAGTTGGAAAGGAAGGTTTCAAGATGAGAAAACCAAAACTCCCGACCGGGATTGACAACTTTAAAAAGATTCGCAATGGAAATTACTATTATGTAGATAAAACTTCCCTCATAGAACAGATTTTAAATAACGGAAGTGAGGTCACTCTTTTTACGCGCCCACGCCGCTTTGGAAAATCTCTGAATATGAGTATGATTCAGTATTTCTTTGAAATTGGAACGGATTCTGCACTTTTTGACGGCTTGAAGATTTCCAAAAATTCGGAGATCTACGAACAATATATGGGAAAATATCCCGTTATTTCCATCAGCTTAAAAGGAATTGATGCCGATTCCTATGAAAAAGCCCGTGCGCAGCTCATAAAAACAATCAATCGTGAAGCAAGAAGATTCCAATTTCTTCTGAAAAGCGACAAATTGAGCCGGATTGATAAAGCACTTTTTTCAGAACTGCTGACAAGAAATATGGAAGAAGACACCATTACCAGCAGTCTTCAGGAACTGACAGAACTGTTGGAAGTTCACTATGAACAGCAAGTGGTTGTCCTGATTGACGAATACGATGTTCCGATGGCAAAAGCCCATGAAAATGGATATTATGATGAAATGGTATTGCTGCTTCGAAATATGTTCGGAAATGTTTTGAAAACAAACAGCAGTCTCGCCTTTGCCGTTTTGACGGGCTGCCTGCGCATTGCAAAAGAAAGCATCTTTACCGGACTGAACAATTTCAAAGTATATTCGATTACAAATACAGAATTTGATGAAACCTTCGGTTTTACAGATGAAGAAGTAAAGACCATGCTGCATGACTATGAAATGGATGACCGATACGACGAGGTAAAAGAGTGGTATGACGGATACCGATTCGGAAAAGCAGATGTGTACTGTCCGTGGGATGTTGTGAATTACTGCAATGATCATATCCATAATCCAGAGGCCGAGCCGGAAAATTACTGGATGAATACAAGCGGGAACAGTGTGATTCATCATTTTATAGACAGTATCAACGAGCCGGATATGCTCACAAAAACAGAACTGGAATGGCTGATAAACGGAAAAACAGTGATCAAACCAATCGATGAAATGGTTACCTACAATGACCTGTATTCGACCATGGATCACCTGTGGAGTACACTTTTCATGACTGGATACCTGACACAGCGCGGAAGAGAAAGCGATGGCCGCTATTGCCTTGCAATTCCAAACCGGGAAATTCGAAATATCATAACAGAACGGATTCTTACACTGTTTCAGCAGGAAGTGAAAAAAGACGGGAAAATGGCAGAACAGTTCTGCCAGGCACTCTTTGACGGAAAAGCAGCAGAGGTGGAAAGACTTTTGAATTTGTATTTGCAGAAGACAGTCAGCGTACGCGATACCTTTGTGCGGAAATCACTGAAAGAAAATTTCTATCATGGAATTCTGCTTGGAATCTTAAGCTATAAAAATGACTGGCGTGTATCTTCCAATCGAGAATCGGGAGAAGGATTCAGCAATATTGTGATTGAAATGGGAAATGCAGAAACAGGAATTGTGATAGAAGTGAAGTATACAGATGAGAAAAAAGATCTGGAAAGAGATTGCCGGAAGGCATTGGAGCAGATTCGGGATAAAGATTATACGCAGACACTGTGGCAGGAGGGCTATAAAAAAATGGTGCAGTATGGGATTGCATTTCATTTAAAACAGTGTTGTGTGATGGAAGAAGAGATGCAGCGTAAGCGGAATCGGGATGGGGCTCTGAATAGTTACAATTTGTTATAAAATTCAGGGCAGAGATATTGCCCTGAATTTTATATACGGACAAGTTTCTGTCAACATTTTCCGTTCGATATGAGATAAAATGGTAATATTCAAAAGAAAAAGCCTATCATGAGGAGAAAAAATGGAAGAAAAGACAGCAAACATGGCAGAGAATATTCGCGTTACATTCACCGGGTTTCACTACATAAAGGATGGCGATTATCCAAATGACTTCGAGGTATGCTTACTGATCCTGAAAGACAACAGCTTATCAGCAGGCTGCTGGATACAGGATTATATGCCACGGAAGGCGGCAAGCAGCCAGGTGCATTCCGACAGGCAAGGGGCTGCTTTATCGATACGGACTATGTAAAAGCCTGGACGAAGCTGGAGGATAAGGTGTATGATTTTCAACAGAACAGCATTGTATGATAGGAATACGGGAGGAGAAGTGTAATGGATAGAAGAAGTAATAATATCGCGATCTTTCAGGACTCCATGGATTTGATAAAAGCAAACCAGAAGCTCCAGCAGGCAGTTCAGTTTTCGATTCAGAACCAAAAGCTGTATGTTCCATCGCAGGCAATTGCACTTCCAGAATCTGGAAAATCATCTTGCAAAACGATTGTTTCATCTAAAAGAAGCTTCGAAGCCGCCTCTGCATACGCAAAATCCGGAAAGCGAGTCTGCGTCCTGAATTTTGCATCTGCAACTAATCCCGGCGGCGGTGTAACACGGGGAAGTACGGCGCAGGAAGAATGCCTTTGCCGATGCAGCACACTGTATCCATGTCTGGATACAGAAACGATGTGGCATCAGTTCTATCAACCGCACCGGAAAACAGGCGATCCACTTTATAATGATGATCTGCTGTATACACCGGGAGTCGTCATATTTAAGACCGACACCTCTGTGCCGGAACGAATGGAAGGAAAAGACTGGTATCAGGTAGACATCATTACCTGTGCAGCTCCGAACCTCCGAAAGAAACCAAGCAATGCCATGAATCCGTCCGCAGGAAATGCGCCGGTTAAGATTAGTGAGAAAGCACTGTACGAACTTCAGATGCAAAGGCTGGAACGTGTTTTTCAAGCGGCAGCATCGAACGGAGCGGAAGTTCTGATTTTAGGCGCGTTTGGCTGCGGCGCTTTCTGCAACCCGCCAAGAATTGTAGCACGGGCATTTCGGAGCGTACAGGAAAAATATGCATCCTATTTTGAAACGATAGAATATGCGGTGTTCTGCGGCAAAAATGATACGTTAAATTATGATACATTCAATCAGGCGCTTGGAGGTAGAAAATAAAATTTATAGCACCCCCGAAAAGAATGTAAAAAATTCAGTACCACAGAGTGTGAATTATTGTGTCACAGATTTTCGTCGTACCCTGGTACGCTTTAAAATTTGTTCCTTGCGATTCGCATTTTGCAGCATTGTCTTTTTTTCATTATTTTCGGGCTTTTCTATAAGCTGGGCTCTGAAAGAACGTAAAAGCGAACAAAAAATATGACTTCATGAAAGGCAGACAAGATTAATTTTTTAAGAATAAAAAGCGTTATACAAATATCGCCTGTAATAAGTAGAATAGGCTATGACAAACAGGAGAGGGGAAGAGGATAAATGAAGGTTCTGAACTTTGAAGATAGCGTTTACAAAGCAAATGCAATCCGCAAGGTATTGAACCAATGCGGCGTGGCTAAAATTGAACTGGTGTCAAATGTCGAGGATGGTCTGCAGATGCTGAAGAATGCAGAAGACGCTGGGGCACCGTTCGATTTGATTATCACAGATATGCATTATCCCATGAAGCAGGGAGCTGTCAGTGATACGGAGGCGGGAGAAAAGCTGGTTCAGCTCCTGCAGGAGCAGGGCAAACAGACAAAGGTTATCGTATGCTCATCCAGAAATATGAAGCTTCCCGGAGTGTATGGTTGTATCTGGTATTCGGAAATCAGTGACTGGGAAGAAGAGCTGTGCGATCTGGTAAGAGAAATGGAGAAGAATCGATGATTTACGCGATGAGCGATATTCATGGACAGTATGAGCAGTTTCTGACGCTGTTGGAGCAGATCGGTATTCGGAAAGAAGATACTCTTTATATCTTAGGCGATGTAGTCGATCGTGGACCAGAGCCAATGAAAATCCTGAAATACATGATGGCACATTCCAATATCATTCCGATCATAGGAAATCATGAAGTTATGGCGCTGCCGAATCTCAAACTTCTGGTGCCGGAAGTTTCGAGAAATTTTCTGGATAAACTGCCGCCGAAGGTGTATCGGGATTTTGACAACTGGACGCAGAACGGCAGTACCAGTACAATCCAGGATTTTCGCAAACTGCCGCAGGAAGAACGGCACCAGGTAGTAGAATATATGAAATCGTTCCGCCCATACGGAAAAGAAATTGTTAATGGGCAGGAATATTGGCTGGTGCATGCCGGACTGAATCATTTTTCGGAAACAAAACGTCTGGAAGAATATTCTGTAGATGATCTGGTATGGACGCGGATTGATTACGAAATTCCATATTTCGATGATATCATTGTAGTCAGCGGACATACACCGACACAGAATATCCTTGGGAACAACCGCCCAGGGTATATTTTTAAAGCAAACCATCACATTGCGATCGACTGTGGAGCAGGGAAAAGCAATGGAAGACTGGCGGCAATCTGTCTGGATACAGGGAAAGAATATTATGCGAGGTAAATGCTGCAAAGAGCAAAAGAATGCGAACTGGAACAGCTGATCCATGATGTTTTTTGTTATGATGTGACGGGAAAAATTCTTGGGGTAGAAGATGGAAAGCAAGAATATAAATCATACTTTTCAAGTGCATGGTCGCGGATAGAGTGAATTATCAGATAAAAGATGAATAAACGAGAAAAAAACAAATTTATATTAAAATAATGAAAAAAAGAATGGCAAAAGAAAGCGGGCTGCGTTATAATAAAAAATAATTAAAGTGTGTAATAAAAAATTAATGAAATGAGTCTGGGAGAAAACAGAAAAGTAATGGAAAATGACATTTATATCGCCAAAAAGAGAATCAGTACAGAAAATTTTTTGTTGAAACTGAATCGACAGGCACATCAGCTTGAAGTTTATAAAAAAGCAGATGGGCAGGCTCTGCGGAAGAACTACAGCATCCGAAAGGATTTTGTCCCGTGTGAATATACGATTTATGAAAAAATCAAGGAAATGCCATGCCTGTTCGGCCGCGAAGATTCCCCAACTCCTTATGGTGTGTTTGATATTGTAAAAAAATCAAAGGTAAAAGAAGAATATATCAGCGGCTATCATAAAAAGTATGAACGGATAAAATTTTTTGGCTATCTGGTGATTTTCGAAGACTACTTTATTCACAGTGATCTTTATATGGACAGAGTGACATCTGAAACATTTGAGCAGGCAGAGCCAATCAGCAACGGAGATACCGGCACGGCAGGCTGCATTCGGGTCAGCCAGAAAAATGTAGAGTGGCTGCTGGAAAACATAGAAGTAGGAACTACGGTAATTCTTTGATGAAGTGGGGGAGCGATGGAAAAATACTGGGAAGACGTTAAAAATACGGAAGAAATAGATCGAGGTCTGTATATCATACTTCCTCTTCGATATCAAGGGGATTTTCAGCAGATACCGTTTAGTGCGAAAAAAATGAATACAAACCAGAAAGATCAATCCGATGAAGAAAAGGATCGCTCCGGATTTGATTCCGATGATTTTCTGGAAATTCTATCCATAAAATGCCGTTCTGGCGAATTTGTCAAAAGGTGTATGCTGGAGGAGAAGGTTGCAATAGTGCAGAAAAAATGGAAAGAAGCAGTAAAGATCTCCTTTTCGTATGATCTGACGCAATTGCAGATATTTTCTTTCAACAATGGAATTGCCTTTTTAACTGTGTATCTGGCATATAAAAATAAAGACGTCCAGGAAATTTATCAGTTAATCAATCCGGGATACATAGATGATAAAAAACAGGAAATTCAGGACAGCCTGTTAGCAATTTTAGAACAGGAAGTATTTGAATCATGGCATAAGGAATATGGTGTTCAGTTAAAATGGTTCGGACAAAGCGAAAAAACAAAAATCTACATGATGAAAGAAGCTTACCGACTGAATGTGGCGGCACTTCCGAAACGTTTTGAAGAACAGAAGATTGCGGAGAAAATTGCCTATAATGAACATCGGCTGATTGATGTAACGAAGGAGTTTTCCGATTTATCGGAGAAAGACGTTGAGTATGCATCTGGGGCAAGGGATGTAAATGACAGCCATTATGGATGGGCATGTGCAATTACATCACAGGAGATTGCCTATGCGTATGGTCCAAAACCGGGGAAAACAGTTCCAATTACAGCAGAAGCATTGCCAGAACGAGCAGAAGACGATCTGGCACTAACGATGATTGTAATGTATCAAAAATATACTTGTATGCTGTTGAATGAAAAATTCATGAGAGATTTCAGGGGATTTCAGCTCAGAGTATTCGAGAGCTGAAAAAAGAAGCATTGGAATTCATCGCATACGGAACACTGACACCATCCCAGGTGTCAAAATGGAATAATGTCTGTGAGACATATCGAGCGCTGCAGAAAGAAAATGGCGTGAATGAAGCACTGGATGAGATCAAAGAAAAAATCGAACTGTTAAACGAAGAACAGGATCACATCGATAGCAAGCGGGAATCACGAGTGAGTATGATTATTGCGGTATTTGGATTCGTTTCCATTATCGCGGCGGCGTTACAGATATTAGATTATTTGAGTTCAGGGAGAGGGGTGATGATAGGGGGATTTGTTGGAGCTGTGAGTGGTATTTTATGTATTAGCTTATTATTGTACTTGAAGCAAAAAAATTAAAAAGTAAGTATTGTTGCAGAAGAATTTAGAGAATTTTCGAATATCTGAGGTAAATGAAATGAACCAGTCGGAATATCAAAGAGAAGCAATGCGCAAATATATGGAAGAACTTAATACGCATACAACTAAAATTGTAGAAAAGCCGCCACAGACAGAACTTAATAAGCCGTTGAGTAGAGAGTTGCAGAAGGAAATAAAATCCCCAAAAAGATCGAAAAGCTTAAGGAGAAGTCATGCAGGAATTTTGCATATTCAATCTAATACTGAGAAAATGGGCAAAAAAGAAAGAAAGGCTCAACAGAAATTAAAAAATGAAAGCCATAGAAGTGATAAAAAACAGGAGTGGCTATGCATTGAATGCGGAACAAATCCTACATGGCTTGATTATTCACTTTGTTATACTTGTTATTGTAAAAAAGAAAAAGCGAACAAGGAAAAGAAACATTGGGCAGGGGGCTATACGCCTTTATAACTATGAGAGAATATAGAAAAGTAATAAGTAATATACAATGAGGATGAGGAAAAATGGGAAAAAATATAAAAAACTTTAGCGATCAAAAAGAGATAATTTGTAAAGAACCAAAGAAAACTTTAACAGAATGTACGGAAACATTAAAGCTACTAGTAAAAGAAAAAGATACATGTAATCCATATATATTTCTTGGAAGAGCATTTGAATTGTACAAACAAGGTGCGAAAGAAGAACACGCAGATTGGTATTTTTTTAAATATCTAGAATCGCTACAAACGAAAGATAAATATACTTTCAAAATTGAAGAAAATGAAGTTCCGGTTCGAATTGATGTCTTTACGCCATTTGTTGAGGTTGATGAAGATAAAATAATTTCGCCGCAATGGCATCTGATAATTGCTTATTATGCCTATATTGATGCAATGTATAATCATGATGATAATGAATATGCAAAAAGAATAAAGGAAATGCCAGGACATCCCAGTGGTAAATTTGGTATTCGATGCAATTCGTTAAGAAAATGGCTCGAAGAGGCATTTTAAAAATATGGTAATAACTGATGTTGTCAAGATCGTTTGGCACATTTTTTATAAGGATATCATAGACTATATTGTTATACATAGAGAATTATAGTATCTCTGTCGTTTTATTATGGAGGAAGACAACCGCTGATGGTATAAATCCTCAGATTCTTCTAATAATTGATAAAGCATCGCCAGATCAAAGACTTCGGTTCAGATGCGGTTGTTTTTTTATTGCTATATCGGTTATACAATAGTTGGGAGATATTGCCGTGCCGAACAGGAATTTGTGAAAACCTTGTATACTTTGGCAGAAGCTGTCATGAAAAGGAAGGAATGCACAGTGTTTTACGATTTTCTTTCGGAATCCGGCACGCTGACCAATAACAGAATTTCTATGCTGGCATTTCTTGCGGCGATTGAAAAAACAAAAATCTGGTAATGGAAAGAAACTTCCCAAAGAAGGACAACAGAAAAAAAGAAAAAGCGATCTGACGATGCTGTACATGCTGCCCAGATAATGAATGGGCAGCATGATTTTTTTAAAATGTATAAGGCGTTATACAAATAACGCTTATAACTGCTAGAATGACCTCAACAAAGAAAAAGATCGAAAATAAAATGTAGCCAGGGAAAAATCCAGCAACTGGATACTCAAATTAAGTGGAGGAATACAAACAATGGGCTTAAAGAACGATATAAAATTTAAAATTTTACAGGAGCTAATGCAAGAGACAAATATAGAAAGACCAATATCCATTTGGAAACTGCGCGATGCTGTTTATGGGGAAATTTCCGTAGAGGGAGACAAAGAGAAGAAAAAGAACAAACGCGATAACCAGATCAGAACTGTAAAAAAGGATGTCTTTGAACTGGAAGCGGAAGGCATCGTTACGATCACCGAGATGGATGAGGATGGAAAGATAGATAATAAAAAGAATATTATCTATTATAATCATCCACTGAGCCAGGAAAAACTACCTTTTCTGATTGAGCATACTTTTACCATGACAGCAACGATGGAGGAAAAGCAGGAAATTATTCAGGATCTGATTACCTGTGCCGGAGCAGGAAATATTAAGAAATATCACTGCTATCTGGAAAGGTTTTCCCCGGAATATTTGTTAGATGATGTGGGAAAAGCGAAGGTTTCAAAAGAACGGAAATATCCCAAAACACCGCAGATGGAAGGCGAAGAGGTCGTTCGCCGGGCAGAACCGTGCCGCTATACAAATCTGCATGAGAACATGAGCAGAATCTTTGAAGCACTGAGCAATCAGACAGGACAGTTTTTCCGAAAAATTTCATTTAAACTCATACAGTATACGAAATCAGGAGAGCGTGCTTATGTCGATGGTGGGAAGGTCTATACCATTTCACCTTATTTCATCAGCAGTTCAAATGGGAAGCTGTGGCTGGTCGGAAACCATGAGCCGTATCATGGTCTGTCTAATTATCCGATTGAACGCATGGACGAGATTCAGGTGCTCGAGCCGGGTGAGGGAAGATACCGTCCGATGTCTGAACTGGAAGACGAGAACAGGAAGCTGGATAAGTATCGTTATGTAGCGGAACACCAGGGCGGCAGCTATGGCAGTGTGGAACCCATTATTTTACGGGTGCGGAAAACGCCAAATGCGTATACGGTAATGTACCATACGTTTGATGATGAGTTTTATTTCCTGAAGGGCGGAACTAAGGAGTATGATCGGGTGCTGGTGTATCGAACCGCGTATTTTATTGCAAACTGGGCGATGATGAATTCAAGGGATGTCATCGTGGAGACACCGGCGGTACAGGAACTGCTCCAGAATAAAATGAAAGAACTGGAAGGGATTTATCAGACAAATGAGTAAACCAGAAGTTCAATGAAAAATTCTGGAAAGTGTGTAAAAATAGGGAAATATAAAAATTTTTGCAGGGTGCTTAAGGAGGCGTTTGCTACGATGACAGAACAAGGTAAGGTTCATTATCTACTGGTGCGCGGCTATGAGGAATTTCATGATGAGGATGAGTGGCTTGGAATTTATTCCACTTGGGAAAATGCAATTGCTGCATATGAGAGAGAACATGCTGCGCTGGAAAGAGAAAAGGCGAGAGATCTGGAAACCTTTGGTGAACGGGCTATGCAGCTTGCCATGCGTGAAGAAATCCAGATTCACAGCTTTGAGGAAACGACGGGGAGATGGCGATACCATCTCCAGTCAAAAGAAAATCTGCAGAAATGAAAAATGGAATTGTAGTATGAATTATTTTTTTGTTCCGCAAGAAGCGTTATACAAACAACGCCTCTTGCGGATAGAATAGGCACATAACAAAAAGCTGTTTCAGATCCAAGGTCAGGGAGGAAAGATACATGTGTAAAAGACATAAACGTTTTGTGATATTTCTGGATGTTGACGGAGTGCTGAATACCACAACCACAGTTCAGAAAACCCCGGATGGATATACGGGGATTGATGATGCACGAGTGGAAGTCCTGGCAAAGACAATCGAAAAAATTGGAGGAGCAGATCTTGTTTTATCTTCCGACTGGAAAGAGATGAAACCGACAGATGATGATTATGTGTATCTCATTTCTAAACTTGCTTTGTGCGGGCTGTCGATCGATGGGCAGACACAGGATCAGATGTACAAAAGGGGAGAAGGGATTTTGAAATACCTGAAAGCACATCCGGAGATTGAAGAGTATGTAGTTCTGGATGACTGCAGATTTGACTTTCAAAAGGACCGAAAACTCTGGGAACATCTGCTGCTCACCAATGGAATCGAAAACGCACAATTTGCATCGGAAACCCCGGCGGTGGAGACAATCGTGTTTAGGGATTATCTGAAGCTGTTTTGAAACAGGAGCACTCAAATGAGAAAGAGAATCAGCAGAATGATAGGAAATATATTGTAAAGTGACAAAAAAGTTTTTCTGCGCCAGATACTGAAGGAGGAGCAAAATGAAAAATCAAATTACAAAAGAAACCGTCTATCGTATCCCAGCTGATGTGAAGAGAGAAAGTGCTGTGACCCTGCAGGAAAAGCATCTGCTTCAGAAATTCACCAATATTCTCCGCGAGGATGGGAAAAATTACTGGTTCAATGCGGAGAGATTTCTGCGGACAGCGGAAGAATACAACTTTACAGTTTCAAGCATGATGAGAGACATCGAATTATCAGAGTATGTGGAGGAAGAAGAGATTCCAAGTCTTAAGACGCTTCGCAGATTACTCAATTATTGTGAATATCCAGATGAGAAGCTTGTGGTCGGAATTCAGGCGATTAAACGGATTGGAAAAGCGCTGTACGGGAATCAAAATGCGTTCCTTGAAATTATCGATGAAGAGAGTCTTAGCTGCATGGCAGAGCAGTATCTGAAGATTCGGGAACAGTGAAAGTAAAATCCTGTGAAACAGAAAAGTGGCCAAAAGAGTGTCCACATGCAGGAACGGTTCCATGATAAGATAAGGCATACCCGGAAAGTAAACCACAAGTTCAATGCAAACGACGGAGAGACGTGGAATAATAGGAGTACATAAGAGCTCCGGCGGATGCATCAGAATACAGGACAGATCAGGAGGAACAACTCGATATGACGTTGAACGAACTTTTCGCAATTCAGGAAGCAGACGTAACAGGAGAATTATTACTGAAAGCCGGCTAGAGTGAGATCGCAGAAGAACCGGCGGAGATATTCCGGCGGAGCAGGCTGGTTCCTGACGGAGTGGAATCACATAAGGAATACAAAAGTTAAAAGAGAAATATGAGTGAGGTAGCTCAGCCATGGTAGAGCAGAGAAACCAAGCCGATCATGGGTGTGGTCGGTACAGCAAAAGATCTATTGTCGCTGGTTCGATTCCAGCCCTCACTCCTGAAACATGAAAACTCACAGTCAACGTACAAAAGAATGGAGACGAGATCACAAATGAACACAGGATCTGCAATCGAAACTGAAAGATTATTCCTTCTCCCAAGCCGGACGGACAGAGACTCCGAGGCATTTTTACAAATGCTGCGGGATGATGGCGACTTCTACATATTCTGCGGAGTCAGCCCATCCGAAAAACATGTGATGGGGTTTGCCAACTACTTTGAGAGAACCGATCATGAGCTTTGCACCTATTCCATTTTTCCCAAACAGCAGAAAGACAAGTTTATTGGTTACGTAGGCGTACATAGAGAAATGGAAGACGAATACGAAATTGAATTTTATATCGCCAGAGAATACCGAAGAAACGGCTACTGTGAAGAAGCCAGCCGAGAGCTGATTAATCAGCTCTTTGGTGATGGGGTTTCTGCAAACGGAAAGAATCTTTTCATCGATAAGCTGTATGTGACAACCCAGACAGAAAATGAACCAACGATCAGCCTGCTGCGGAAGCTGGGGTTCAGAGAAGTAGAGGACGGCCCGGTCATGGTTGTGCTGGGTAACATTTTCGAAAAAGAAGATAATTTTTTCGCACACGAAGTAGTAAAACTGGTACTGACAAAGGAGGAGTTTTCTGATGGCAATTAAATTTGAAGAACTGAGAAAATATGTTGCACGCAATGTCCGCTTATCCATCTGTTTTGAGGATGGTTATTACCACGATTATCTGATGATGTCAGACATTCCGGAACAGAAATATGCCGGCTTTTACATCTATGGAGTCGGAATGGTGGATGTGGAATTTTACAGAGATGTCTATACGGCTTTGCCGGAACCGGAAGGAGAATGTTGGTGCAGTAAAGATGATACAATGAATCCGGCGATGGAACTTATGATTTCGGAAGAACCGCGGGATATCAAACGGAGTGTGGAACAGAAGCTTTTGTTCCGGGATCTAAAACCGTATCTGCAGATCGGCAGACATTTTTCTATCGTAAATCGAAATGACTGGTCATCTGAATACTATGAATATCGGAGTGAGATACCGGAGAAATACGATGATATGTATGTGTACGGCATCGGAATGGAAGAGTGTCCACATGTTGAGAAAATGTGGATGGATGTTCAGTATGAAACGGTTCACAGAAAGCAGATGGTGATTGTGCTTTCCAATCAGCCGAGAGAAGATCTGAGAACAGAATAAAAGAGAACTTTTTATGCAACGGAAAAAGGAAAGGAAGAGAGCCAGAGATATGGATAGAGATCACACGTTTGATTTACCAGATTTAACAGAAGACTTCTGGAAAACCGTTGTGTTTGCACAGGAGGATCCCCCTTCTGGAATGGGCGGCCCGGGATGTGTATGTCTGCTCAGCAAAGAGGGAAAAGAGTATATTTTCGGATTTGAAGAGACACCATTTTACAAAAGTACCGAGCTTTTCCCGATCTTTGAGACGACCGATGAAAGAATTGGTTATCGTCATAAATATAAAGCAGAAGATCACGGCTGGAAATATCTGGAGAAAGAAAATGCACTGATCCGGGAAGACATTCTGGATGAGTACAGCAAAGCGGCTGCGGAGGCGAAACGGGAAAAGGAAAATTTCTGGCATTTTTATGCCATCGATCTGGCCGGCCGGGCAATTGGCGTGGAGCATCTGGAACGATATGATTACATCGGAAGCGTTCTGTACAGGGAAAGAATGGATCGGGAAATGGCGGAACGCCGGAAAAAACGCGAGAAGGAGAAACTGACGGAGAACGAATTTAACTGGAAGCCGATGCATGTGAACAATATTCCGGACAATTCTGAGATGGGCGTTTACGCACTGTTGATGAGAAGGAATGACGGAAAAATCAAGGGTGTAAAATACTCGATTCTGTATCAGTACGAGGAGCACAGCCCGATGCTGATATACAGTGATGCAAAGGTGGAAGCCTATATTCTTTTCTACGCGGATTACGATGATATCATCGGTCCGTGGGATTATCATTCTGTCAGCAGACAGGAATGTGCAGAGCTTTACGGAAAAGAAAATCATTTTCCGCCGGAATTGGCATATTATGACTGGATTACGTTTTCAGATGGTGATATTCATAACTTCGGCAGATTTCTCCGCACATTCCGAAGTCTGGAAGAAGCTAAAGCATATGCGATGTATTATGCGAATGTGAACAGCGGCGGAATCAACAAGGAAACAATTCTGAAACAAGAAGAGGAATCCCGAATCGAAGATCATGTGAACCGTATTGCACATTACGAAGCATATCAGATGTATCGAAAATATTATAAAAAAATTCTGGATGCCATCAGCGAAGAAAACTGTTTCCCGGATTCCTGCAGCGGAGGCGGTGTGTATCTCCGAGAGGCTATTTTAAAGAAAGTACCGGAAATCACAGAAGAACAGCTCAGAATGATCTGGAGAGAACTTCCATTTGTACTCGAGAAGAGAACACAGGACTGGATCGAACGGGAAAGGCAGTTCAGCGAGAAGTATATCCGGGAGCAAAGGAAAGAGACAGAAGGAGTTTTTTAAGACAAGAACCTGTCCACATACGGGATACGGCAGGTGGTAAGATAGCAGATAGAAAGAGACAACAGCAGGATTACCGGTAGAGCTCACAAGGGAGGTATCATCGAATGATTCTTTACAAATACACGGCAGACTGTTCAAAACTGAATCTGGAACAGGAAGGTACAACGAAGGAAGGATATGAGGGCCTCTATCCCCGGCGAAGTGACATTGCGGAATGGAACAGTAAATTTTACACAGCCTACCGTACAGAAAAGAAGTTTTTCATTATGATCAGTGATATTCGGAAGGATAAGATGACGATTGTAGCTGAACTTGAAATGGAAGTGGATCCTCGGGAATGTGTGGATTATATTCGGAAGATACTGCCAGAAATGGAGCTGCTTGCATGTGAGGAAATCACAAGTGATGAGTTTTACAAAGAAATGGTCCGGACAGAACGGAATAACTGGACGGAGTGCTATATCCGGTCAATGAAAGAGGACTTAAAGCTTGCTACGGAACCGGAGCACAGCTATTATGAACCTGTTGCGTATCAGGTAAGTGAACGGATTTACACGTCCCAAGATATGAACAGACAAAAGCAGTCAGAACAGATGCAGGAAATTATGGCATCGGAGAGTTTCTATGAAGAGATGGAGCGGATTTATGCTCTGGAAAATGAAAAACGTTTTGTTGGGCATCCCGTGCATTATCTGATCACAGCCGGGGACAAAGCGGCTGCGGATGATATGATTGATATTCTGATTCCAGCCCTTCTGGAGAATCAGAGACTGCTGAGTGGCAGGGCTTATGATGTACAGAAGATGACACATAAAGCAGAACAGGAAGGAAATTTTGAAAATATTTTCTCCGGTGCCAAAGGTGGTACGGTGATCTTAAGTCTGGAAGGTGAAAAGAGTACCGGAATGTATGCCACCGGCAATTATGATCTGGCGAAAGCACTTGGGAATAAGCTGAATGAGTATGGAAATTCTACCTTATTTATCTTTGTAGATATTTCCGGAAACCGCAGTGTATCGGATGATACGATAGCGGAAATTCTTTCCAATGCGGATCTGATTCAAATTCAGGAAGGCCAGGGAGATCTGAAGCGGGCGTCTGCTTATCTGAAACGTCTGGCGGAGAAAACGGAGTATCACGATTACACGATAGACGAGCTGACGCAGTATCTCCCGAAAGAGAAGAAGCTGTATTCGGTTTCGGATATTTATAACGCTTACAACCGCTGGTATGGCCGCGGATTGAAAACCCATATCTACAAGGCCTATAAGGAAAAAGACCTGATCAAAATTGAGCTGAAAAAGAAGACAGATAAGCCTTACCTGGAGCTGCAGAAAATGGTAGGCCTGTCGGAGGTAAAGAAAGTGACAGACGAGATTCTGGCGGCGGCCAAGATGCAGAAAATGCGGAAACAGATGGGTCTTCCGGGGGTTCAGTCATCCATGCATATGCTGTTTTCCGGAAATCCAGGGACAGCAAAGACAACCGTGGCGCGTCTGCTATCCCAGGTCTTGAAGGAAGAGGAAGTGCTGAAATATGGCCACATTGTAGAGTGCGGCAGGCAGGATCTGGTCGGAAAGTACGTCGGCTGGACAGCACAGATTGTTGAGAGTAAATTTCAGGCGGCGCGTGGCGGCATTCTGTTTATCGATGAGGCGTATTCTCTTGTAGAAGACAACCGCACGTATGGCGCCGAGGCAATCAATACCATTGTGCAGGAGATGGAGAATTACCGGGATGAGGTCATTGTCATTTTTGCAGGATATCCGGAGAAGATGAAGGAGTTTCTGGAGCAGAATGAAGGTCTTGCAAGCCGCATTGCCTTTCACCTGAATTTCCCGGATTACTCGCCGGAAGAACTGACGCAGATTCTGGATCTGATGCTGGAAAAATCGGAATACCGGATGGACGAAAGAACAAGGGAAAAATGCTTTTCCATCTGCGCCGATGCATGCCGGGAAGAAAATTACGGCAATGGACGGTTTGTCAGAAACCTGCTGGACCACGCTATCATGCGCCAGGCAGACCGCCTCATTCGGGAACATCAGAATGGTACGCTGGAAAAAGAGGAGGCCTGTCTTCTGACGGCGGACGATTTCGAGATGATCGGCCTGAAAAAGAAACCGCAGAGCCGGCAGATCGGATTTTGTGCCGGGTGAACAGCATAAAAAATCAGCAAAAAAAATTAAACCAGCGGTTAAGTGCAGAAAACGAAAGCATGTGATACAGTATATACATGAAGATTGCGGGAGTGCAAAGCACGTAGCAATCTGGTATCAAAGGGGTCAAAAAACCTTTTGACCCCAACGTCTATATATAACAAAACACAGATATTCACAAAAAGACCAGAAAGGGGGAGTGAACACATGAAGTTAAGCGAGCTGTTGAATGTGTTGAAAACAGCAGAAACTGCGGAAGAGATGGATGTGAGACGAGAAGAAATCGCAGCGCTGATTCCGGCCGTACGAACCATGTTTGGCTATGATCAGAAGAACAGTGCACATCAGTATGACTTATGGATGCATTCCCTCCATGTGGTCTGCAATCTTCCGCGGAGGATGGAAAATGACATGGTCTATCTGGCGGCGCTGCTGCACGATATCGGAAAGCCGGAAGCGCAGTGCAGGGGAAAACGCGAGGGTGATCCGGACATGCATTACTACGGTCATCCCGAAAAAAGCATGGAAATCGTGCGCGACATCGTGGTCCCGGAGCTGGACCGGCAGGGGTATGTGATTCCGTGTTTCGATGTACAGGAGCTCCTGTATTATGTGAAGTATCATGATGACCACGTCAGTGTGAAATTAAAGCACGTCAGACGCCATACGAAAATGGCCAGCTTTGCGATGTTTCAAAACCTGATGCTGCTACAGCTGGCAGATGCCAAAGCACATATCCAGATCCCTGTTATCGCCGAACGGGCAGAAATCTGCGGACGGCTTGCCGGGGAGGAAGGCAGACTTCTCTATCAGAAAATTCTGGATGGGGAGTAGGCTGATGAGCCGAAGCTGTAAAAAAACGCCCGTCAGCAAAGGCCGATGCAAAAATTTCCGTTGGGCAAAGCGCGCGGCAAATAAGAGGGTTCGACGGGCGAAAACACTGTGGGGAAAATCAAAAGCATTTCGAAAAATTTCTGAGACATGGGATATCTGCGACTGGAAATTTTACGGTGAGAGACCCTGAAATCCGAATCGGGAAGAAAAAAATCACTGGGGAAAATGCTATTACAGAAAATGATCTGGAAAAGATGCATGAAACCATGGATGAATTATGAATCAAGATCCCGAAAGGAAATCCTGAGCTGGGGACAGAAGACAGAAACACTAAAATAACAGAATAAGGCGGTAGTTTAACGGGCAAAACCTGTGCAGAAAAAAAGGGTTCATGTTTGTGGAACACACAGCAACTTTTTGAGGAGAATAGGGAGGCACAGAATGCAGGTTCAAGTCCTGCCCGCCTTACGCGAGTGAGGTAGCTTAAAAGAAAGAGCGCGAAAAAACGGTCATGTGCGTGACCGTAACGGCAAACTTTTTTCCAGTGGTAATGGCGAAGATGCCGGTTCAAATCCGGCCCTCACTCAGAAAAAAAACAGAAGAGCAAACGAGAAAGAATGGAGTCCACAGATCCAGAAAAGGATGTATGGAGAAAACAGTGGAAGGAAAGGAGCGGCAGCGATGGATTTTGCAGAATGGATACGGGAGCAGGCGACAAAAACTTATACAGAAAATGGAGCAGCAGCACGGAACACAACCGGCGATGCGCGGCTGGATCTGTTTGCGACAATTGGATCCCTGCGCAGAGCGGATCCGGAAAGAATTGAGCTTCTGTTTGCGGAAGCATATCAGGCAGACCCGCTGTTCGCGTTGAAAATCCTGTTTTATGCGCGTGATATCCGGGAAGGTCTCGGCGAGAGACGTGTCTTTCGGATTCTACTACAGTATCTTGCCGAGTACCATCCGCAGGCAGTCATTGCCAACCTTGACCTGATTGGTGTTTTCGGCCGTTTTGACGACTGGTACTGCCTGATCGGAACTGGCGTTGAGGACGAGATGTGGAGTGCCATGAAGCAGCAGCTGGAAGCAGATCTGAAAAACTTCCAGGAGGGAAAAAGCGTTTCCCTGCTTGCTAAATGGATCAAAACGGCAGACTCTAAAAATACGGAGACGAGAAAACTCGGCATTCTGACGGCGCAGAAACTCGGCTATCCGGTTTACAACTTCAAAAGAATCGTCCGTTCCCTGCGGAAATATATCGGTGTGCTGGAAGTGAAAATGTCAGAAGGAAAGTGGGAGGAGATCGTTTACCCGGAGGTCTCCGGAAGAGCCATGATGATTTACAGGAACGCATTTCGAAAACATGATGAAAAGCGTTTTAACCAGTATCTGGCGAAGGCACTGGATGGAAAAGAAAAGATTCATGCGGAGACGCTGTACCCGTACGATCTCGTGGAAAAAGTTCTGTATGGACGTCAATGGAATCAGGTATTGGAGGCGCAGTGGAGGCAGCTGCCGGATTATGTGGCGCAGGAAACGAATGCAATTGTCATTGCAGATGTTTCCGGTTCCATGAGTGGAAGACCCTTGGCGACATCCATTGGTCTTGCTATTTACTTTGCAGAGCGGAACCGGGGCGCTTACCACAATCTTTTCATGACGTTCAGCCAGAAGCCGGAATTTGTTTCTCTGAGAGGGGAAACCCTGTTGCAGAAAATCAAATACGTCGAGCGTACGGAATGGGGGATGAATACTAATCTTCAGGCTGCATTTGAGCGGGTTCTGGAAACAGCGATGGATCACGATGTACCGCCGGAAGAAATGCCGAAAGCGCTGATCGTTGTATCTGACATGGAGATCGACAGATGCGGAGACCGCAATTGGATGTTTTATGATCATATGAAAGAAAAGTACGAGTATTGCGGCTACCAATTGCCGAATATTATTTTCTGGAATGTAGACAGCCGAAACGATATTTTCCATGCCGACAGTCGGAGAAAAGGTGTCCAGCTATACAGCGGCCAGTCGGTTACGACATTCCAGAATCTCCTGAACAATATTGACAGCACACCGGTCAAATCGATGGAAAAAGTGATTGAGAGCGAGCGGTACGCATGCGTCAGAACTGGAAATGCGGCATGAAAATGTTAAAGTTAGCAGTATGGATAGAAAGCTTTCAAAAGATGTAAAGCTGATATTGGAAAATAGAATGTAGAAGAATAAAGGAAAAGAGGACAATATGGCATCAAGCATGATTCACTTGGCAATTGTACAGGAGATGAGAAAGAAAGTCTCGTTTCGAGATATCAACCGCCTGTTCCTTGGGGTGATTCTGCCGGATGGGGCGGTGGCGGGAAATAGCCATTTAAAGAAGAAAATCTGCGAAAATACCAGATACACATACGATCTCGAATTTTTCCGCGACAGATACGGGAAATACATGGAGAAGGATGATTTATATCTCGGCTATTATCTTCATCTGATCCAGGATATGCTATATCGGAGATTTATGTATGGGGAGCATGGCTGGAATTCGAGCGTTCCTGGAAATGTAGAAAAACTGCATCGGGACTACGAGATATTAAATGAATATGTTTCGAAAAAATATGGCCTTTCCCAGGAAATGATCCAGGAGCTGGATCTTACAAAAGAGCCATTGGCACAGCTTGCTGAATTTGATGTGAAAGGTCTTATAAAAGAAGTCCGTGGGGAATTCGTCCAGAGAAAAGAAGAGAAATTGTCCATCCTTACCAGACAAATGGCCAACGAGTACATCGTACGCGCGATGGAATTCTGCGTGGAAGAGCTAAAGGCACTGTCCAAAGGAAAATCAGGTCTGGACAGTACTGTGTGGAGCTGGGAAAAACCAGAAACCATATCACATGAAAAATTAAACCAGAAGTTAAAGGCAAAAATCGAAAATATGTAATATAGTATATACAGAACAAAGCACGGACATTCACAAAAAGAACAGAGACGTGCAGAAAGCAGGAATGCAGCAGACACATTTATGAGTGCAGACCGCAGGCATAAAATGTGGGATGTATGAAGCCATGGATGAATTATGAACCAAGGTCTCTGAAGGAAATCCTGAGCTTTAGAGAGAAGGCTGAGGCAGGAAAATAGCATCTCCACCGATGATATAAAGCAAGTCAGAGTGGAACAGCATTTGATACACATCAGTATCCACAAAAAATGTGGCTGAAAATAAGGCGGTAGTTTAACGGGCAAAACCTGTGCAGAAAAATGTTTCATGTTTGTGGAACGTACAGCAAATTTTTCGTAGAGGATAAGGCACAGAATGCAGGTTCAAGTCCTGCCCGCCTTATGCGATTGAGATAGCTCAAAAGAAAGGAGCGGCAGCGATGGAACAGATCATCGAAAGCGAGCGGTATGCGTGTGTCAGAACAGGGGATGTGGAAGAAAAGATGTAAAGTTGTGATTGGAAAACAGGATGTAGGAGAATAAAAGAAAAACGGACGCTGCGTTTCAAAGATGAAGCAGTGTCCGTTTTTTACTATATGTAAGATACCGGGGTCAAAGGGGTCAAAAAGCCTTTTGACCCCAACATCTATTTAAGAAAAGTTGACAGTTGAAAAATTATCCAAAATACTCTCCCGCCAGTTCCTTAAACGCCGGCAGTGCCCGCTCAATCTGTGCGGTGGTAACGCAATAAGCAATCCGCACGAATCCCGGTGCACCGAAATCGTCGCCTGGTACCAGAAGAAGTTCGTACTTTTTCGCTTTCTCACAGAACGCATACGCATCCGGTTCCGGAGTTTTCATGAAGAGATAGAAAGCGCCGTCCGGGTGAACGCAGGTGAAGCCGTAGGCGGTTAATGAATCATACAGCAGATCGCGGTTTTTCTTGTAGACCGAAAGATCCGAAACCTGTCCTGCGCATTTGGCGATGACGTGTTGGATCAGGCTTGGTGCGCAGACGAAGCCGAGGGCGCGTCCGGCACCGCAGACGGCTGCGTAGATGGTTCTTGCATCATCGACCTCATCCGGAACGAGAACGTAGCCGATACGCTCGCCCGGCAGGGAGAGGGATTTGCTGTAGGAGTAGCAGACCAGCGTGTTTTTGTAATATTTTGTCAGATACGGAACTTCCACGTCTCCGTAGACAAGCTCGCGGTACGGTTCATCAACGATTAGATAAATCGGATGACCGTATTCGGCAGATTTTGTTTCCAGAAAAGCAGCGAGCTTCTGAATGTTTTCTTCGGTGTAGACAACGCCGGACGGATTGTTCGGGGAATTGACGAAAACACCTTTGGTGTGCGCTGTGACAGCGGCCGAGAGGCGGTCAAAGTCGATCTGGAACGTGGAAGAATCAGCCGGCGTTTCGATCATGGCTGCGCCTGCAGATTCGATGAAAACACGGTATTCCGGAAAGTACGGGGTAAATACGATATACTCGTCGCCCGGAACGGTTAAAGCGCCAAGGACGATGCGGAGCGAAGCGGCTGCACCGCAGGTCATATAGAAGTTGTCGGCATGGAACGCGGTACCAAAGCGTTTGTTCAGGTCGGCTGCAACGGCGGCGCGGGTATCGGCATCGCCCTGCGCGGAGGTGTAGCCGAAGAGATAGTAATCGTCTTTGGAATCGAGCAGCTCCTTGATGGTCTCATGAACGGAGGCCGGAGCCGGCACGTTTGGGTTTCCGATACTGAAATCAAAGACGTTTTCTGAGCCGATCTCGGCAGCGCGTTTTTTACTGTATTCGAAAATCTCGCGGATTACCGATTTTTTTGTGCCGAGAGTTACCATTTTTTCTGAAATCATGTGTCAATCCTCCTGAAGTAAATTGTTTGCCGCTGTTTTAAATGAACTGTAAATATTATTCTTTTTTCTGCTTTTTCCTTATTTTAGCAGACAAAGACTGAATTGTAAATGCAGCATTTTCGGTCTCATGCTCCCGCAGGCTGAAAAGATGGCGGAAGCAGACCACGAGCGATACCAGCAGACTACCGAGCCGCACGGACGGAAGAAATCGGGAAATTTGTGCGGCGACGGCAAACCCGGAGAACGAGACAATTGAGCGCAGATTGTGTGGCTGGATAATGAGAATCAACGAAAACGTCAGATAAAACGCCGCAAGAAGAAGCGCCGGCCGCAGATCCGGCAGGAGGCCGAGCAGCACGCCGAACGAGACAGAGATCGCCTTTCCGCCTTTCGCAGGCTGCAGAAACGGCCATGCGTGTCCGGCCACCGGGGCGAGCAGAATCAGGGCGAAAATCCAGGAACTCATCGAAACAGCGGAACTGTGCGCCGCCAGAAGCACCGGCAGAAATCCCTTCCCGATATCGCACAGGACGCAGAGCAGTCCAATCCGCGGTCCGGCCACTGAAAAGGCGTTGAAGGCACCGGGATTCTGATCTTCATTCACAGTTCGGACATCCACGTGGCAGAAGTATTTTGGAATCAGGTACGAATACAGTACGCTGCCCGAGAGGTACCCGAAGAAACTATAAAACAGATAAGCAGTAAGCATCATAAGCAGTTACTCCGAAACTAATTTTTCCAAAAGGTGTGTAATTGCCGTTCCCGCCTGCGGATGGCTGTTTTGATGCTGGGCATCGAGCATCGCAATCTGACGTGCATCATCGCGGGCGAGCGAAATACCGGCCTCTGCCAGCTCTTTCTGATGTGCGCCGGTCACGGACATTCCGCGGGAGACAAAAAAAGTACGGTTTTTTGTTTCGCAACCCGGAATCGGATCAGTGTGGACGAGCGGAACGCGCCGCACAGCGGCCTCGGTACTGCTTAAGCCCCCGGGCTTTGTAAACAGCACATCGGCAGCGGCCATATATTCCGCAACGTGGCGTGTAAAACCGATGATATGTACATTTGGGTTCTTATGGAACTGCAGCCGGAGCGAACGCATCCGCTTTTTATTATTTCCGCAGATGATCACAGCCTGTTCGCCGTTTTCCAGCCGGGAAACGAGTTCATGTGCGAGCAGATGCACTTTGCCGAATCCCATACTGCCGCTCATGACGAGAAACAGCGGAGCATCCTCGGGAAGACCGAGATGGCGGCGCACATCCTCTTTGGATGCAGGGCGCGCAAATGCGGGCCGCACCGGAATACCGAGAGGAAGCAGTTTTTCTTCCGGGATGCCGCAGGATGCAAACTCCGGGATCAGATCCTTGTGCGGAACCACATAGTAATCGCAGTTCGTCTCTTCCCAGAACGGAATGCACGCGTAATCGGTGGCAATGGCAACGCAGGGAATCGTCAGCCGTCCTTTCTGCTTCATCCAGGTCAGTGTTTCCGCCGGATAAAGATGTGTGGTGACAACGGCATTAAAATGGTTTTGATCAATATAATCTGCAAGTGCATTTCCAAGCCGCGCATTTGCATAGTAAACGGGGGATTTCCAGGGAAATTTCCGTACCAGCTCACCAAGCTGATAGAGTGCGCCGAAGCCGGCCGGAAAAACGGAGACAAGCTTCACATAAGCTCCGCCGACCAGTGCGGAGGTATGCTTTCGCCCGAGGCTCATCAGATCCAGAACCTCGGCTTCGTGGTGATAGAAATTCAGACTTTCTTTTAATGCAGAGGCCGCAGCATTGTGGCCGCCGCCGGTATTGCAGGATAAAATCAGTACCTTCATAAGAAAAACTCCATTCTTTTGTTGTATCTCCGAAAGAAACAGGATCACGAGATTTTTCAGACACGCTCTAGTATAGAACGCTGTTATATTTCGGGCAATCCACAAAAGGAGAAAAGTGTCTGATATAACAGGAAGGCGGCAGGCAGCAGAAATATCGGGGAGACGCAGACGGAGCATCCGCCTGCGGATCAAGATTTTGAGAGAAAGGAAGGAAAACGACTGGTGCCTGAAAAAATTGGTAAAATAGAATAAAACTGAAAGAAAAAGAAACAAAAAACAGGATAAAATGCTGAAAAATAAATTGACATCCCATCCAAAACTTCGTATCATAGAGACAGAATGGGGCGCGTTCGGGAAACGATCGGCGCACCAGATCATAAGGAGGTAAACTTAAAATGGGTAAATGGCAGAGAAGTCTTTACCAGCCGGTTCTGCCGCTGGGAAAAGACGGAAAAAGGGTAACAGGAAGCGCTGAACATATCGCACTTTCCAGAAAAGCAGCAGGCGAGGGTATGGTTCTGGTAAAAAACGAGAACGACACACTGCCGCTCGCAAAAGGCACAAAGGTAGCCTTATTCGGAAAAGGAACGATTGATTACGTAAAAGGCGGCGGCGGAAGCGGTGACGTTACCGTTGCGTATATCCGCAACTTCTACGAAGGCATGAAGATCAAAGAGGCCGAGGGGGAGGTTTCTCTGTTCCATGAGCTGCCGGAATTCTATGAGAAAAATGTAAAAGAACAGTATGCTGCAGGCGCTGTACCAGGCATGACAAGAGAGCCGGAAGTACCGGACGAGCTGGTAACAAAAGCAAAAGCATTTACCGATACCGCAATCATCACCATCTGCCGTTTCTCCGGCGAGGGCTGGGACCGCAAATGCCAGATCACCGAGGAAGGCTATGAGCTGTTTGAGGATGAGAAAAAACAGATCGAGCTGAGCGCCAGCATCTTCGAAAACGGCGACTTCTGCCTGACAAACGGCGAAGCAGCCATGGTAGAAAAAGTAAAAGCAAACTTTAAAAATGTCATCGTTGTCATGAACGTCGGCGGTATGGTTGATACCAGCTGGTTCAAAGACTGCAAAGAGATTCCGGCGGTGCTGATGGCATGGCAGGGCGGCATGGAAGGCGGCCTCGCGGCAGCGGACGTTGTAACAGGCGACGTCAACCCATCCGGTAAACTGGTTGATACCTACGCAGCAACCCTCGAGGATTATCCATCCACCGAGAACTTCCATAAATCCGTTTATTACGTGGATTACAACGAGGATATCTACGTTGGCTACCGTTATTTCGAGACGATTCCTGGCGCAGCGGAGAAGGTCAATTATCCGTTCGGCTTCGGCCTTTCCTACACCAGCTTTGAGACAGAAGTTCTGGGTGCAGAAGAGAAGGATGGAAAGATTGTTGTAAAAGCAGCTGTTACCAACACTGGAAAACGTGCCGGAAAAGAAGTTGTACAGCTCTACTATGGCGCACCGCAGGGCAAGCTTGGCAAACCGGCCAAAGAGCTCGGCGCTTACCGGAAAACAAGACTGCTGCAGCCAGGCGAGACACAGAGAGTCGTTCTTTCCTTTACAGTGGAAGAAATGGCATCTTTTGATGACCTTGGAAAGGTTGCAAAATCTGCCTATGTTCTTGAGGCAGGAAGCTACGTCTTCTACGTTGGAAACAATGTAAGAGATGCGAAGAAACTGGACTTCACCTACGATCTGGCAGAGGCAGAAGTGACTGCACAGTACACCAGCCTTGCCGCTCCGCATAAGCTGGAAAAACGTCTCCTTGCGGATGGAACCTACGAAGCGCTTCCGACCGATAACGGCCCTGTCGAGGAAGAAGGACTGGAGCGTCAGGATAAGCTGACTCTGGAAGGCTTCCTCCCGGCAGTCAAAGCACAGGAGAGAAAGAGCTTTGGCGAGCTTATGGAAGCAGCAAAGACGAATCCGAACCTGATGAATGTGGTCGAAGGAAAAGAAACGCTCGACGAGTTTGTAGATAAGCTTCCGACAGAAGCACTCATTCATCTGCTCGGCGGTCAGCCGAACACAGGAGTTGCCAACACGTTTGGCATGGGAAATCTGCCTGAGTACGGCATCCCGAATATCATGACCGCAGACGGACCGGCAGGCCTTCGCATTCAGCCGCAGTGTGGCGTCAACACGACCGCATGGCCGTGTGCAACATTGCTTGCCTGCACCTGGGATCCGGAGCTGATCGAAGAGATCGGTAAAGCCGGCGGAGAGGAAGTCAAAGAAAACAACATCGGCATCTGGCTGACCCCGGCTGTCAACATTCACAGAAGCCCGCTCTGCGGAAGAAACTTCGAGTATTATTCCGAGGATCCGCTTGTGGCCGGAAAATCCGGTGCGGCAATGGTACGCGGTATGCAGTCCGAGCACATCGGGGCAAGTGTGAAACACTTCTGTTGCAACAACAAAGAAACAAACCGAAAAGACAGCGATTCCCGCGTTTCCGAGCGTGCGCTGCGTGAGATTTACCTGAAAGCCTTCGAGATCATCGTAAAAGAGGCAGATCCATACACAATCATGTCGTCCTACAATCTGATCAACGGCGTTCAGGCATCTGAGAACAAGGATCTTTTGACCGGTATTCTGCGCGGTGAGTGGGACTTTAAGGGAATGGTAACGACCGACTGGTGGACCCACGGCGAGCATTACCGCGAGACAAAAGCCGGAAATGATATCAAGATGGCAAACGGATACGAGGAGCGCGTACAGGAGGCATTTGAGAAGGGATACATCACCCGCGACGAAATCGCTCTTTGTGCAAAACGAATCCTGACCATGATTCTTCGCATGGACTGATGTGGATGCATGTGAATAAATAAAGAAAAGTGTGGATAACACATAAAAAAATCGTATGCTGTTGTGGAAAAAGCAACAGCATACGATTTTTTACTTTCCGGACAGGATTCTTTCCTGTTTACACGGCAATGATCTGTAGCAAGACTCTGGCGACCGCAGCTCACGAAAAGTCTTTTGCAGAAACGCTCCGGGAAAGAAACCTGTTTTCAGGCAGTAGCCTTCTGTAGCTCTGCCATGATCTTAAATTCCCGCACGACCATAACGATGCTGACTGATGCGGCTGCAAGGTCTGCAATCGGTGCAGTGTACATCACGCCGTCAATGCCGAAGAGATACGGAAAAATCAGCAGCAGCGGAAGCAGGAAAATAATCTGTCTCGTCAGCGAAAGAAAAATACCCTTCTTCGGTGCTCCGATTGAGGTAAAGAAGTTTGAGCTGACCGGCTGGATACCGTTCAGGAATGTGAAAAACAGGAAAATGCGGAAGTACCGCTCTGCAAAATGCAGGTACTCTTCTGAACCGGAACCAAAAATGCCGATAATCTGGCGCGGAAAGAACTGGAAGCAGAGGAAGGCGACAATGGAAATGGCAGTCGCCGCAAAAACTGCTTTTTTATAGGCGTCCTTCACGCGGTCATATTTCTGCGCACCGAAGTTGAAGCTGACAATCGGCTGAAGTCCCTGGGAAATGCCGATGACAAAGGAGAAGAACAGCATATTCACCTTTGAAATAATGCCGGCGCATGCAAGCGGAATGTCGCTTCCATAGACGGAATTGGAGCCGTAGTGGGTCAGTGTGTTGTTCATAACGATCTGAACGACCATCATTGCCACCTGGTTGAACGCAGGAGTTGCACCAAGCGCAGCAATCCGTGCCCAGCAGGCCATGTTCGGCTTCAGATCGGAAAGAGAAAGCGGCAGCGTTTTAAAACCGCGCAGATAGAAGACAACGAGCGCGAATGATAAAATCTGTCCGGTGATCGTGGCGAGCGCTGCACCTGCCATGCCCATGTGGAAAACGAAGATGAACAGCGGGTCGAGAATCGTGTTGACGATCGCGCCGACCAGGTTGCACAGCATGGAAAATTTCGGGCTGCCATCCGCGCGGATCAGGTTGGAGCCGCCGATTGTGACGATCAGAAACGGGAAGCCGATGGAGGTGATTCTGGTGTAAGTACAGGCGTAATCAATGACGTCCGGTGTTGCACCAAAGAGAAGCATCATCGGGCGCAGAAAAAGCTGAACGGCAACGCAGAGAATCACACCGAGGATTGCCAGCATGGAGATGGCACTTCCAACATAAGATTTCGCGTGCTCCGGCTCTCGTCTGCCCATGCAGAGATTGAAGTTTGCAGCACCGCCGATGCCGCAGAGCAGACCGATGGATGTGCAGACCATGCTGAGTGGGAACGCTACGTTGGTCGCTGCGTTTCCGAGCACGCCGATGCTGTGACCGATAAAGAGCTGGTCTACCATGTTATAGAGGGCGCTGACGAGCATCGCGATGACGCTCGGAATCGCAAAACGCCGCAAAAGAGAGCTGACCGGTTCCGAGCCGAGATGATTTTCGGAAGGTTTCATAGAGGGTATCTCCTTTCAAATGAGGTAAAAGTTCATCGTTTGTATCGGGTGAAAATTCCCGGAAAAACTCCGAGACTATATAGTATACCATAGAAAGAAAACAGAAAACAAGAGGGTGACCGCTATTTTCAGGAAGTGTAACAGAATCGTAGCAGAACTCTCTGCATTTTTAAAAAAGAGATTGACAAAAATGAAATATTAACCTATATTGTAACAAGGTTAACAATTCAAAGACAGAAAGAATTGCATACAAGAACCTGCGAGGAGGACTTACATTCATGAAAAAATCAAAACTTACAACAAAACAGATTGTACTGACCGGCATGATGACGGCAGTGCTTGCGGTACTGTCCATTGTGACGATTCCGCTTCCGACCGGCGTTCCGGTGACGCTGCAGACCTTTGCAATGGCATTTTGCGGCTACGTGCTTGGCTGGAAATTGGGAGGTGCATCGTCCGCTCTTTATCTGATCCTCGGCGCGATCGGCGTTCCGGTTTATGCCGGCATGAGCGGTGGCTTCGGCGCTCTTCTCGGACCGGCCGGCGGCTTTATTTTCGGATTTATTCCGATGGCAATGCTCTGCGGTGCCGGAATTAAAAAAGGCTTCCCGGGCAAACCATTCGTTCTTGGAATCGCAGGTCTTGCGGTATGTCACGCATTCGGTGTGGTACAGTTTTCCATTGTAACAGGAAACACGATCCCGGCTTCGTTCCTTGCAGTTTCCGTTCCGTACATCGTAAAAGATGTGATTTCCGTTGTAGTAGCTGAAATTCTCGGTGTAGCCGTTCGAAAAGCACTGTCAGCAGCTCATGTAATGAACTACGGAACCGCAGCATAATCACAGAGCGTTTCTGAAAAACCAAAAGATAAAAACAAGAGACAGGCATCCTGACAATCTGCCAGGTGTCTGTCTTTTTCTGTTTTGTCAAGCGGATATTCGCAATCCGCTTCGCTACTTGCCTGATTCGGTTAAAGTATTCCGCAGCAGCAGCGGTTATTTGAAAACGTGCAAAATGCATTTCATACAGTTTCAAAATTTTAATGAATTCCTAAGAAAGAGGCAAGAAGGCGTTAAGGGAGATATGGTAGGATAGAAAGCAGGAAAGAACAACAAAGGGGTTTGAAACCATGAGAAAAAGAACACGAAAACACCGGGGAACAGCGGGAAAAATGGTTGGAGGTTTTCTGGCATTTTTCTGCCTGATCCTGCTGACGGCCGGAATGTTCTGGGCAATCCAGGGATATGTTTCCTATCAGAAGGCAGTGAAGGAAAAGCCGCTCGCGCAGGCGGTAGAGGAAATCAGAAGCGAAGCACAGTGGGTTCCCCTGAAACAGGTGCCGGAGCTGTACAAAAAAGCGGTGCTTGCTGTCGAGGATCACCGGTATTACACACATCACGGGATAGACTGGATCAGCATGGCGCGCGCGGTTGTACATGACATCCGCGTGATGAAACCGGAGCAGGGAGGCAGTACTATCACACAGCAGCTGGTAAAAAACATGTATTACGATCAGAATAAGACACTTGCCAGAAAAGCGGCAGAGGCGTGGACAGCACTCTATGTGGAACGACAGCTCTCCAAGGAAGAAATTCTGGAGCTGTACATCAACACTATTTATTTCGGGGATGGCTATTACGGACTCAAAGAAGCATCGCGTGGTTATTTCGGAAAAGAGCCGCAGGATCTGACCGACAGCGAAGCCGTTCTCCTCGCCGGAATCCCGAATGCACCGTCCGCCTACGCACCGTCGCGCCACGCGGATCTGGCGCTGCAGCGGGAAAAGCAGGTGCTGGCGGCAATGGTAAAATATGGATACCTGGAACAAAGTGAGACGGACAGCCTGCTGTGGGATGCGGCAGCCGATCCGGTTCTGGCACGATAGAAAGAAAAGTGAGGAAAAAAGAATGGGAAAACTGATCAGACTGGGGGCAACAGCGCTGTCCATGATTGGAATTTTGGTGATGATTCTCTGTGTGCAGGCGGCGATTTTATTTGTGAGGCTGTGCATCCGAAGAAAGCAGAAAAAAATTGAGCTGAAATAAGAGAAAGAAAAATGTGAGCAGAATTGCCGGAAGAAAAACGGTGATTCTGCTCGCGTTTTTTTCTGTGAGCAATCCGATTGCGTTTCCGCCGGGAAAAAGGTATAATGAAAAACAGGTAAAAAAATGGTAAAACAGACAGCTTTTGAGGAAAAATAAATGGAACAGAAAGACAGCGCAGAACGGATTTTAAAACAGATTCCCTATGAGATCGTGTATTCCGCCCGCAAAACGCTCGCCGTCCAGGTCAAAGCGGGTGGAAGCGTGGTGGTGCGCGCACCGAAACGGATGGCAAAATACAAAATCGAAGCATTCTTAAAAGAAAAACAGGATTGGATTCACACACACCGGGAAAAAGCGTTGGCGGCCGCAGAGCAGAAAGCAGCGAACCGTCTGACGGAAGCAGAACGAAAAGCGGCGGTTAAACGTGCGGCGCAGATGCTGGCGGAAAAGACGGCACATTTTGCAAAAGAGATGGGCGTAACGTATGGCAGAATCACAATTCGTGAGCAGAAAACCCGCTGGGGCAGCTGCAGCAGCGCCGGAAACCTGAACTACAACTGGAAACTGGTGCTGATGCCGGAGCGCGTGATGGATTACGTCGTTATCCACGAGCTGGCGCACCAGAAAGAGATGAACCATTCCGCGCGGTTTTACGCGGTGGTGGCACAGCAGATGCCCGATTACAAAGTGTGGCAGAGCTGGCTGAAGGAGCATGGAAGAGAGTACTGAAAAAGAGAGGCAAAACAAATGATACTGACCGAAGAAAAAACATATATCATCAATGTGACGGAAGTCGATACCGACGCAGAGCTCGGTTTAAATAAGAAAGATATTATGATCAAATACACGAATCTGGAGCTGCTGCACGCGGTTCTTGCAAGCACGATGCCGTACGGCCGTCTGTCGGCGCGCTACCGCGGAAAACGGAAGGCGGAGCTGCAGTCACGGATTGCGATGGTGGAGAGTGTGCTCGAAACACGCGGCGACCAGCTGGTAAAAGCGGAGCAGATTATGTATCTCGACACGGCGGAGCGCAGTGCAATCTGTCATTATCTCGGCATCATCTACACGCGGCTGATTGCGCAGAAGCTGTACGGAATTGACTGTATGGTACCGCTGAACCTGATCGAGCAGCCGGGGGAGAAAAAATTTGTAAAATACAACGGTGCATACCGCCAGGATCTGATCGGATACGGAAAGCAGAACGCATGGAGCGTCTGGGAGCCGGTCGGCAGGAGCGAGAACAGCCAGGCGGCCTTTGGAAACGGATGCCGGGCGGCGTCGGAGATCGAGAAGATCAATGAAAATCCGCTGGCGAAGAGCGCGGCGTGCATGACGTATTACGAGAGAGGCTATCTGAATGCCGTTGTAAAAGAGCCGGAGCGGACCGGGGACGGGACACTTTGGTTTCCAGAGGAGAATTATTTCAAAGCATATTATCAGCCGCTTTTCGAGCTGTTTGCGGACGAACAGCCGGGTGAGCTGTACGGAAGCAGCGGCGGCTTTGAACTGGAGCTGACTCTGCCGTGGACAGAGGAAGGAAAACGCGGCTTCCGCCATCTGCAGATCGGAACGGATCAGGTGACGATTGCATTGATGCGGGAAGGGAAGTACGATCAGATCTTAAAGCGGATGGAAAACGTTTTGGATGTATCAAAAGAGTGCAGATTCTGCGGGGAAGATGGCATCTGGGTAGGCGCAGAGTAAAGGTCATCGGAAGTGCCGAAGCTGCCGGGGATGATGGTACACAGATTCTGTGTGGGAAAAGCGAAAAAGAAAGGACAAGAGCAATGGCAAAAGAAATGGAAACTCTAAAGGACGAAGGGCTGCAGGGGAATGAAACGATAGAGGAAGCAATTCTGGGACTGCAAAAGGAGCCGACGCCGGAACTGCTGGCACATGTGCTGACGGTAATCCGCCGCAGAATGAAAGAGGGCGGACAGGCGATTCTTTCCGTGGAACCGCCATCCGGCGACGATCAGATCCGGATCGGAACGGTAAAGAGCGCAGACGGAAAAGTCTGGTGGGCCGCGTTTACGAGCTTTGATGAGGAATTAAAGGGGAGCAGCAGCGTGAAATCTACGTTTCTCGTGAGTCTGGAACAGCTGATCCACATGGCATCCGAAACAAAGGAGATCAGCGGTGTGATTTTCAATCCGTGGAACCGCACGATCATGCTGGATCATACGCTGCTTTCGATTATCATCGGGGAAGAGAATGCGGGGCACTGAATTGCCGAAAGGAAAAAAGCAAGCACAGAAAGACTCCGAGGGTACATTATTATTTTAAGGAGGTTTTACATCATGGAGGGTTTTCAGGTAACAGAAATCGGGGAAAAAATTTACTGTATTTTGGACGCAGGAAATTCATCGTTCTATGTAGTAGAAGGTGAAGAAAAAGCGGCTGTCATTGATACCGGCATTACGGCAGGCACAAAGATTCTGCCGGTGATCCGTGAGCTGACGGACAAGCCGCTTCTGCTGGTCATCACGCATGCGCATCCGGATCACATGTATCACATGGATGAGTTTGATGAGGTGTACATGTGCCACGATGAAAAGAAGATGGATCCAGAGACGCTTGTGATGCTGACAGCGGGAAAATTAAAACCGTGGGAGGAGATTCATGACATCCGTACCGATTCCGTGATTCCGCTCGGCGGCACAGAGCTGGCCGTCTGTCAGACACCGGGCCATACGCCGGGCAGCGTCGTTGTGCTTGAGACGAAACAGAATTACCTGTTCACCGGAGATGCGATCGGAAGCGGCTGCGGTGTCTGGATGCAGGTGCCGGGCGGAACGAGCCTGGAAGAGTATTACGACGGGCTGGTCGGACTGATGGTGTGGCTTGTGAAGAGGGGCGGCCGCATGAAATTCTTCGGCGGTCATCACACGCAGGTGTTTGAATCGACGGCGCATCCGGTTTACAATCCGCTCAGCCTCGGCGTTCTCGCAGATCTCATCGACCTTGTGGATCAGGTGATCCACGGCGAAAACCTGGGACGGCCAAGCAATGCGAAGCCGTTTTCGAAAGAACAGGTCCGCTACGCGTCGTACGGCCGCGCAGAAATGCAGTACTGTGCATCGCGGATTCACCGAAAATAAGCGCGTGAAATCTTAAAACTTCCATAAGAAGAAAGGTTTTTGCCCGCGGCGGCTTGACAAAATAAAAAAACGCGATTATGATAAATGCAGTTTCTATTCCAACAGAAAAAGAAAAGGTTATGAGGAAGAGGAGTACATGGCAGGCCCCAAAAGAGAGGATGGTTCACCGGCTGAAAGGCTGTCCGGGAAGGTGGTCATGGAAGGTAGCTTCTGAACCGGAGAGCTGAAAAGCACAGAAGATGTGATGATTAGGTTCTCACGCATGAGTCACGTTACAGACTCCGAAACGAGATACAAATTAAGGTGGTACCGCGGAATTTTCGCCCTTTGCATGCATGTTATGTGTATGTGAAGGGCGTTTTTGATTTAAGACAAGCCTCTGCGGGAATAAATACCACAATACACCAAACATAAAAGGAGGATCTCATGAGCAAAGAACTCGCAAAGACCTACGATCCGAAGGGACTCGAGGACAGACTGTATCAGAAATGGCTGGATAAAGGATATTTCCACGCCACTGTAAACCCGAACAAAAAACCGTTTACCATTATGATGCCGCCTCCGAACGTAACCGGACAGCTTCACATGGGCCATGCACTCGACAACACCATGCAGGATATTCTCTGCCGTTTCAAACGGATGGAGGGATATGAAGTCCTCTGGCAGCCGGGAACCGACCATGCGGCGATTGCAACCGAGGTAAAAGTTACCAATATGCTCAAAGAGCAGGGCATCGACAAAGATGAAATCGGACGCGAAAAATTCCTGGAGCACTGCTGGGAGTGGAAGAAAGAGTACGGCGGACGCATCAACAGCCAGTTAAGAAAGATCGGCTCCTCTGCAGACTGGGAGAGAGAACGCTTCACCATGGACGAGGGATGCTCCAAAGCCGTAGAAGAAGTATTCTGCCGTCTGTATGAAAAAGGATGGATCTACAAAGGAAGCCGCATCATCAACTGGTGCCCGGTATGCCAGACTTCCATCTCCGATGCAGAGGTTGAATATCAGGAGCAGGCAGGCCACTTCTGGCACATCAACTACCCGGTAGTTGGAGAAGAAGGCCGCTTCGTAGAAATCGCAACGACCCGTCCGGAGACTCTGCTCGGCGATACTGCCGTAGCTGTCAATCCGGAGGATGAAAGATACACCGATATTGTAGGAAAAATGCTGAAACTGCCGCTGACCGACCGTGAAATCCCGGTTATCGCAGATGCTTACGTAGACAAAGAGTTCGGAACTGGATGCGTTAAAATTACACCGGCACACGACCCGAACGATTTTGAGGTAGGAAAACGCCACAACCTCGAAGAGATCAACATCTTAAACGATGACGGAACCATGAACAACAAGTGCGGCAAATACGCCGGCATGGACCGCTACGAGGCAAGAAAAGCCATGGTAGAGGATCTCGAGAAGCTTGGCCTTCTTGTAAAAGTAGTGGATCACGTTCACAACGTAGGAACCCACGACAGATGTAAGACAACCGTAGAGCCGATGATCAAACCACAGTGGTTTGTAAAAATGGCGGATATGGCTGCCGCTGCCAGCGAAGCAGAGAAGAACGGGGAAGTAAACTTCATCCCGGATCGTTTCAGCAAGATTTATCAGAACTGGCTGAACAATATCCACGACTGGTGTATTTCCCGTCAGCTCTGGTGGGGTCATCGTATCCCGGCCTATACCTGTGATGACTGTGGCGAGATCACGGTTGTAAGAGGTGGAATGCCGGAAAAATGCCCGAAATGCGGCAGCACCCATCTCACCCAGGACCCGGATACCCTGGATACCTGGTTCAGCTCCGCTCTGTGGCCGTTCTCCACTTTAGGATGGCCGGAGAAAACACCGGAATTTGATTACTTCTATCCGACCGACGTACTCGTAACCGGATACGACATCATCTTCTTCTGGGTTATCCGTATGGTATTCTCCGCACTGGAGCAGACTAAACAGGTTCCGTTCCACCACGTACTGATCCACGGACTCGTTCGTGATTCCCAGGGTCGCAAGATGAGTAAATCCCTCGGAAACGGTATCGATCCGCTCGAAGTCATTGACAAATACGGTGCAGATGCTCTCCGTCTGACTTTGATGACCGGTAATGCACCTGGAAACGATATGCGTTTCTACTGGGAGCGTGTAGAAGCCAGCCGTAACTTCGCAAACAAAGTATGGAACGCTTCCCGTTTCATCATGATGAACCTGGAAAAAGCAGAAGTTCCGTCTGAAATGCCAAAAGACAAACTGACACTGGCAGATAAATGGATTCTTTCTAAGGTAAACACGCTGGCAACGGAAGTAACGGACAACATGGACCGCTACGAGCTCGGTATCGCCGTACAGAAGGTTTACGACTTTATCTGGGAGGAGTTCTGCGACTGGTACATCGAGATGGTAAAACCGCGTCTGTACAGCGAGACCGACGAGACGAAGGGCGCTGCACTGTGGACCTTAAAAACCGTTCTTGGCAATGCATTAAAGCTGCTGCATCCGTTTATGCCGTTCATCACAGAGGAAATCTACTGCACACTGAATCCGGACGAGGATTCCATCATGATCGCCGCATGGCCGAAAGAGACCGAAGACTTTGCATACGCAGAGGATGAGGCAGCCGTTGAGATGATGAAAGAGGCGGTAAGAAGCATCCGTGGTGTCCGCACCAGTATGAACGTACCGCCGTCAAAGAAAGCAAGCGTATTCGTTGTAACGGAAGATGCTGCTGTACAGGAAACTTTCAAAAACGGTGCTGTATTCTTCGGAACTCTGGCAGGAGCAAGCGAAGTTCACGTACAGGCAGACAAAGCCGGCATCGCAGACGATGCGGTATCCGCAGTGATCCCGCAGGCAACGATCTACATTCCGTTTGCCGAGCTGGTTGACCTGGAAAAAGAGATCGCCCGCCTTACGAAAGAGGAAGAGCGTCTGACAAAAGAGATCGCACGTTCCAACGGCATGCTTGGCAACCCGAACTTTATCAACAAAGCTCCGGAAGCAAAAGTTCAGGCAGAGAAAGAAAAACTGGCGAACTATCAGCAGATGATGGAGCAGGTTCAGACAAGATTGGAGCAGCTGAAAAAATAAATGAAAAAAGGAAAAAAACTGCATGGAAACAAGGAAACCGTAGTGAAAGTCTGCAACTGGCTCTCTTTGCCGCTGCAGGCCCTGGGATGCTGTATTCTGTATCTGGTGATTGAAGCATTTTCCCGCCATTCGCTGGCATCTGCATGGAGCTACATGGTGGAAAGCCCATGGGTCTTTTTGTACAATGCATTTTTGATCTTCACTACTTTTATGGTAGTTTATCTGTTCCGCAGACGTGTGCTGGTACGGCTGGTGATGAGCTGTTTCTGGCTGCTGCTCGGCATCATTAACGGTGTGATTCTGGCAAACCGCGTCACGCCGTTTACCGGACCGGACTTGCGGAATTTAAGCGACGGCGCAAAGGTCGTGACGAAGTATCTGTCGAAAGGTACCATGATCCTCGTCGTAGCAGCCCTTGTGGCATTATTGGCATTTTTTGTATGGGTCTGGATCAAAGGACCGAAATTTCAGGGGAAAATCCGCTGGTATCTGAATGTGCCGTTGATTGCTCTGGTAATTGTACTCTTTACGGGAGCAACAAATCTGGCGCTTGCAAAGCGTGTGCTTTCCAGCTATTTCGTCAACATCGCATTTGCCTACCAGGATTACGGCTATCCGTACTGTCTGGCAGTCACCCTGTTTGATACGGGAATTTCAGAGCCGAACGGCTATTCCGAACAGCTCGTGAAACAGATTGAGACGAGTGAAGGCGAACAAAAAGAGGATGATACGGTAAAACCGAATATTATCTTTTTGCAGCTGGAGTCCTTTTTCGATCCGGAGCTGGTTAATTTCCTCAACATTTCCGAGGATCCGATCCCGTATTACCGGCAGCTGATGAAGGATTATTCTTCCGGTTATCTCCGCGTGCCGGTGGTGGGAGCCGGAACAGCAAACACAGAGTTTGAAACTATTTCCGGCATGAGCCTCCGGTATTTCGGAGCGGGTGAGTATCCGTACAAATCGGTGCTTTCAGAGGAGACGTGTGAGAGTGCGCCGTATGTTTTAAAGAATCTTGGCTATGCGACCCATGCGATCCACAACAATGAAGCAAACTTCTATTCCAGAAGAAGTGTGTTCTCACGTCTTGGTTTTGATACCTTTACCTCGGAGGAATATATGCCGGATATCTCGGATGTGACGGCGACAGGATGGGTAAAAGACCATATTCTGACAAAAGAGATCATAAAAACGCTCGATGCGACAGACGAACCGGATTATATCTATACGATTTCGGTACAGGGCCACGGTGATTATCCGACAGAGCCGGTGCTTGACGATCCGGAGATTACAGTGACAGGCGCGGAAGACCGGGAAAAAAATAATTACTCCTGGGAATATTATGTAAATCAGATCCATGAGATGGACAAATTTGTCAAAGAGCTGACGACAAAGCTTGCGGATTATCCGGAGCCGGTGGTACTTGTGATGTACGGGGACCATCTGCCAACGATGGGACTGAAAGTAGAAGATCTGGAGAACCGTTATCTGTATCAGACCGAATACGTGATCTGGGATAACATGGGACTGAAAAGGAAACAGGAAAACATTGCTTCCTACCAGATTGCAGCAGAGGTTATGAACCGTGTGGGAATTCATGACGGAACCATTTTCCGGTATCATCAGACGAGACGGAATACGAAGAATTATCAGGTGGATCTCGAGGTGCTGCAGTATGATATGCTGTATGGAAAACGGTACGTTTACGGAGAAGACGGAGAGACACCGTATGAGCGTGTGAAGCTGCAGATGGGTGCTCTGCCGGTAACACTGGAACGAATCGAAAAATCCGGAGAAGATACCTGGTACTTTTACGGAGAAAACTTTACGGCATCGAGCCGTGTGGAAGTCAACGAGGAGATACAGGATACCGTTTATGTCAGCCCGTCGATTCTGATGGTGCATAGTCTGACCCTGGAAGGCGGTGATCAGATTACAATCGCGCAGCAGAGCAACAGCTCGACGAAGAAGGTGCTGACAAGGACAGAGCCGATGATGTATGAAGAGCCAAAAACGGTATCTACACCGACGCCGACGCCGAACCCGGACAGCACGAAAACGGACGTGACACAGGAAAATGCCAATACGAGCACTGCGCCGCAGGATGAACTGACGGCAGCGCCGTCCGGTGCGCCGGAGGGCGAAGGCGACAAGATTGAGCCGTCAAAAACAGAAAACAGCGATAAACCGGCCGAAGACGGCGGTCTGCAGAATTAAAAAGAGTGTCCGAAAGATCATACAGTGGGGCGGATTTTGACGTCCCACTGTATCTTTTTACGGGGAAAGTCGAAAAGTCGGGACAAAATTTTGAAAATTGCTATGGACATATCCGGTCACTCGATTATAATGATACTAGGGTTTGAAAGCAGCCCTAAAATACTGAAGAATGGTGAAATAAAGTGAATTATACAGAAGCAGTTGATTATATCGAAACAATACCGAAATTTACGGTGAAGCATCCGCCGGAACATACGAGGGAGCTTCTTTCGCGCCTTGGGAATCCGCAGGAAGGGATCAAAATTATCCATGTGGCGGGCACGAACGGAAAGGGAAGCGTCTGCGCGTACTTGAATGCGATGCTGCTTGCAGGCGGCAAAAAGACAGGACTTTTTACCTCCCCGCACCTTGTACGCATCAACGAGCGGTTCCAGATCAACGGGGAAGATGTGTCGGATGAGCAGTTTCTCGACGCATTTCTCAAAGTGGAAAAAGCAGCCAAAGAATACGAGGCGGAGGGCGAAGGCCATCCGAGCTATTTTGAGACGCTGTTCCTGATGGGAATGCTGATTTTCAAAGAAGCCGGCGTGGAATACCTGGTCATGGAGACCGGCCTTGGCGGACGGCTGGATGCGACAAATGTGGTCGAAAAGCCGCTGGCATGCATCATCACGTCCATCAGCCGCGACCACACCGAGTATCTCGGCGACACCCTCGAGGCGATTGCGGGAGAGAAAGCCGGCATCATCAAAGCCGGTGTCCCGGTAATCTACGACGCCAGCCAGCCAGGTCCGGCTTCTGTCATTGCCGCAAAGGCGAAAGAGATGGGAAGCCCGGCATGGCCGATGGAGCCGTCGTTCTATGAGATGAAAACACAGAGCCGCGAGGGTATCACCTTTACCTTTGCATATCCGGGCGGCGAAAAAGCAGAGCTTGTGATTCCGTACGTGGCAAAATACCAGATGATGAATGCAAGCCTTGCGTTTTACACGATGCATATTCTGCAGGACGTGCACGACATTCCTAAGAACGTGCTTGCGGAAGGTCTTTCGAAGATCAAATGGCCGTGCCGTATGGAAATGGCTGCGCCGGGCGTCATCATCGACGGCGCGCACAACGAGGACGGCATTGCACAGTTTGTCAGCACGGCAGGCTATTTTGCGAAAGAAAACGAGATCACGATTCTGTTCACGGCAGTTGCAGACAAGCACTATCATGAGATGATCGGTGAAATCTGCGAGGGCATCCATCCGTCCCATGTTGTTGCAACGCAGATCGACGGAAGCCGCGTCGTACCGGCGGAAGTGCTTGCAGAGGACTTCAGAAAAGCAGGATGCACGGATGTCTGCGCGGAACCGGAGATCGGGGCAGCGTATGAGAAGGCACTGGGCAAAAAGGGCAGCGGCATGCTGTTCTGCGTGGGTTCTCTGTATCTGGCGGGCGAACTGAAAGCATATCTTGCAAAGCGGAATGGTTAGCGAATACAGGAAGGAATTTTTTGTTTATGTTAAATTACGAAGAAGAACTGAAGAAGTTTAAACCATGTCTCGATGTGGACGAGGTGGAGGATGCGATTTACAGCCGTGATCTGACGGATGTGATCGACATTTTGAAAGAAATGATGAAAAACGACAAGCCGGAACAGGAAAACGAGACAGAAGCGGAAAAGGAAGAGTAAGGTGCCGGAATGAACTGTATGAATTGTAAATCGGTTGTGGACGTCGGAATGGAGATCTGTCCCAACTGTGGTTTTAACCTGAGAGTACAGAGAAAATGTTTTTCTCTTTCGAATATGTACTACAATCTGGGCCTCGACAAGGCAGAGATCCGGGATCTTTCCGGAGCGATCGATATGCTGCGGCGGAGTCTGAAGTTTAACAAATACAATATCCATGCGCGGAACTTGTTAGGCCTTGTCTATTTTGAGACGGGTGAAGCGGTTGCGGCGTTAAGTGAGTGGATCATCAGCAAGAATATTATGCCGGAGAATAATGTGGCGACGGAGTATATTGCGACGCTGCAGGCGGAGCAGGCGAAGCTGGATATGATCAATCAGACGATCAAGAAATACAACAGTGCGCTGAAATGCTGCCGCGAGAACAATGAGGATGTGGCTGCGATCCAGCTGCGCAAGATTCTGAACCAGAATCCGAAGCTGATCAAGGGATATCATCTGCTGGCGCTGATTTATATTCACAAGGGTGAGTATGAGAAAGCGCGGAAGATTCTGAAAAAGGCGGCGAAAATTGACAAGACGAACTCGACGACGCTTCGTTTCCTGAAGGAGGTTGATTTCCAGACGGGTACGCAGACGTCGCTGGAGCCGCGGCGGTTCGGCCGCAGGGAGCGTACGGAGGAGCAGCGCGAGGACGAGCGTGAGCGTGTGGTAAGCGGGGATACGGTGATTATTCCGCCGACGTTCCGCGAGACGTCTACAGCGGCAACGATGCTGAATATCGGTATTGGGCTGGTGCTTGGCGCACTGGTTGTGTGGTTCCTGATCGGGCCTGCGAATACGCAGCGAATTAACCGGCAGGCGGACGAGAAGGTTGTGGAATACAGCGGCAAGATGGCGAGCCAGGAGGCCCAGCTGAACCAGCTCCAGAGCCAGGTGGATTCTCTGAACGAAACGACGGCTTCTGCGCAGCAGCAGATCCAGACGGCACAGGATACGGCGGCTTCCTACGAGAACCTTTTAAAGGCTGTGGAAGCGCAGCAGCAGGGCAACACGAGCAACGCAACAAACGCACTGACCGAGGTCAACCCGGAGGTGCTTTCTGTGGACGCAAAGGCTGTGTATGACACTATTTACAAGAGCATGCAGTCGTCTATGTTCCAGGAGCTTTCGCAGTCGGGTGTGAATGCATTTGACGATGCGAATTACACTGAGGCGATTGATAAGCTTTCGAAGGCTAAGAATATCAACGACAGTGACTATACGGTGCTTAACTATCTGGCGCATGCGTATCGGCTGAGTGGGGATACCGATAATGCGATTTCGGTGTTCCAGGAGATCATCGATAAGTTCCCGGGAACCCAGAAGGCTACTAAGGCCGAGCAGCAGATTGAGGCGCTGGGGGGGACTGTGAAGACGGAGGAATAGTGAGGACGGACGCCCACGGGGCAGAATGCCGCAGGAGATGCGGCGCTGTTTCGTCGGGCTGATACCACTGACTACGCGGAGGTTGCGTGGGACGAAGGGCAAAAAAGTATAAAAGTGAGAAGATAAAACACAAAAGATGAAATTCGCTTTACGGCGAAAAATCTTTTGTGTTTTTTATTTTATGACAGGAAAGAGGGAGGATGGGAAATGGATAATCGTGTTTGGGTGAAGGATGCGGTGATGACGATTCGGCTTCCGGAAGAGGTGGATCATTTTGTGGCTGACCGGCTTCGGGAGGAGGCGGGGGAGATTTTGGTGGAGAGGAATGTGAGGGAGGTGGTGTTTGATTTTCGGAAGACGGTGTTTATGGACAGTTCGGGGATTGGACTGGTGATGGGGAGGTTTCGGGAGATGGAGCTGATTGGCGGGAAGGTGAGAGCGGTGCATGTGGGAGAGCGGATGCGGAGGATTCTGGTGATGTCGGGGGTGACGCGGGTGATTGAGGTGGAAGAGGAGAAGACGTGGAAGTAGGTTTTGGACGGGGAGTGGGCAGAAAGGGGAATGGGATGATGCGAGAAAGGATGAAAACAGAAGAGAAGATGCGGTGGAATACGATGACGCTGGAATTTGAGAGCCGTCCCTGCAATGAGAGTTTTGCGCGGGTGTCTGCGGCGGCGTTTCTGGCGCAGCTGAATCCGACGGTGGAGGAAGTGGCGGATGTCAAGACGGCGATTTCGGAGGCGGTTACGAATGCGATGATTCACGGATACCGGCAGGAAAAAGGGAAAATTCAGATGAAGTGTGTGCTGGATCTGGAGGAGAAGGTGTTTCAGGTGACGGTAAAAGATACCGGCGTCGGGATCGAAAATGTGGAGAAGGCGATGGAGCCGATGTTTACGACCTGCCCGGAGCTGGAGCGGTCGGGGATGGGGTTTTCGTTTATGGAGGCGTTTATGGATGAGCTGGAAGTAAGGTCGCATCCGGGATGGGGGACGGAAGTGGTGATGAAACGGAAAATCGGTGTGCATCCGGAAATGTAAGGGCCGGATCGGAAGTCATAGGAGTCAGAATGCATGGAACATACGCTTGCCCTGATCGAAAAGGCACACGAAGGGGATAAAGCGGCAAGGGATACACTGGCAGAGGAAAATATGGGACTGGTCTGGAGCATGGTGAGGCGGTTTGCAAACCGCGGGGTGGAGATGGAGGATCTGTGCCAGATCGGGAGCATTGGGCTGTTGAAGGCGATTGATAAATTTGATCCTTCGTTTGAAGTCTGTTTTTCGACGTATGCGGTTCCGATGATTGCGGGGGAGATCCGGCGGTTTCTGCGGTCGGAGGGGATGGTGAAGGTGAGCCGCCCGATCCGGGAACTGGCGTGGAAAGCGTATGCGGTGCGTGAGCGGCTGGAGCGGGAGAACGGGCGCGATCCGACGCTGGCGGAGATAGCGGGGGAGCTTGATGTTACCGTGGAAGAAATCGTGGAGGCGATGGAGTCCGGCGCGGAGGTGGAATCGCTGCAGAAGACCATCTATCAGGGGGAAAACCACGATATTTCTCTGATGGACCGCATTCCGGAAAAAGAGAACGGGCAGGAAAAGCTGCTGAACCGGATTTTCTTGGAAGAGCTGTTGGGACGACTGCCCGCGAAGGAGCGGCAGCTCATCTACATGCGCTATTTTCAGGACATGACGCAGGCGCAGATCGCCGGAAAACTGGGGATTTCGCAGGTGCAGGTGTCGCGGATGGAAAAGAAGATTCTGCGGCAGATGCGGATGGAAAAGGTCTGACAAAAATACAAATCCGGCGGAAGGGCGCTTTTCCTGGGAAAGGCAGAGAAAAGCGCCTGAAACCCGGGCGGATAAAGGAAGAAAAGAAAGGCGAAGCGGGGAAAGGCGGCAGAAAGTTTAAAAATATTCACTGGAATATCGGAGGAAGGTGTGCTACAATGAGCGAAATACGAAGAAAGGCAGGTGGAAGAACATGGATTATCTGACAGAAAATGTGGCAGTCAATCTGAAACGGATCCGGCAGTCGAAAGGGATGAGTCTCGACCAGGCCTCAGAGCAGACCGGGGTCAGCAAGAGTATGCTCTCGCAGATCGAAAAGGGAACGGCGAACCCGTCGCTTGGCGTGCTCGGGAAGATTACGAGCGGCCTGCGGATTGAATTTCAGGAGCTGATTGCAACGCCGCTGGTGGATAGTTATCTTGTGACACCGGAGGATCTGGTTCCGACGAAAGAGCTGGAGGGGCAGTACACTGTGTGGACGTGCTTTCCGTATGAAGACACGCGGCTTGTGGAAATCTACCGTATCGACATCGAACCGGGCGGAACGTATGTGAGCGGCGGCCACGGAGAGAAAACAAGAGAGTACCTGGTGGTGACAGACGGCGTGATGACCGTGGAGTGCAATGGAAAAGAGCATGAGATCCACCTGAAGCAGGCATTCCGTTTCGAGACAGACCAGACCCACATCTACCGCAACAGAGGGACGGAGAAGACGAGCTGCATGTGTTTCTTTCTCGACTATCACTAAAAGCCGCAGAATAACAGGCTTTCTTTTTTTGAATGAACTGTTCAATATAATGGACAGAAATCCGCTGGAACATCAGAATAAAAAACAACGGATATGAAAAAAATACGGCGGAAGACGAAAAAACATCAAAAAAAATAGAAAAAGCGGGTGTTAAAAAAAAATAAAAATAAAAAACTTTTTAAAAAAAAGTAATTGACAAATATAGGGAGTGGTGCTATTGTATGGTTGTACAAAATAATAAACGAAAAACAAAGCAAAGACGCTTACCAACGAGTAGTCTTTGCTTTTTTGTTTTTTATTTAAAAAATCTTTTCAACGCTATGGGAGGATAACACTATGAGATTAAAAGACACAGGATTAACGGTTCAGGACATCAAAGACAAAGTAAACAAGTACATGATCGAGACCTACGAGCGTTTCGATTTCCTTGCAGAAACCGCAGAGGGGATGTACATGTACGACGAAAACGGAACGCCGTATCTTGACTTTTACGCAGGAATCGCCGTAAACAACGCCGGAAACAGAAACCCGAAAGTTGTTGCAGCAGCAAAAGAGCAGCTCGACGATATCATGCATACCTTCAACTATCCATACACCATCCCGCAGGCACTGCTTGCTGAGAAAGTCTGCGAGACCATCGGCATGGACAAGATCTTCTATCAGAACTCCGGTACCGAGGCGAACGAGGCCATGATCAAAATGGCAAGAAAGTACGGCATCGAGAAATACGGCCCGAACCGTTACCACATCGTAACCGCAAAGATGGGCTTCCATGGAAGAACCTTCGGTGCCATGTCTGCAACCGGTCAGCCGGGCAACGGATGCCAGGTTGGATTCGGACCGATGACCTACGGATTCTCCTACGCACCGTACAATGATCTGCAGGCCTTCAAAGATGCATGTACCGAAAACACCATTGCCATCATGGTTGAGCCGGTACAGGGCGAAGGCGGTGTTCATCCGGCAACGAAAGAGTTCATGCAGGGACTCCGGAAGTTCTGTGATGAGAACGACATGCTGCTTCTGATTGATGAAGTACAGACCGGCTGGTGCAGAACCGGTGCGGTAATGTCTTACATGAACTACGGCATCAAACCGGATATCGTATCCATGGCAAAAGGTCTTGGCGGCGGAATGCCGATTGGTGCAATCTGCGCAACAGCTGAAGTAGCAAAAGCCTTTACCCCGGGATCTCACGGAACTACCTTCGGCGGCCATCCAGTCAGCTGTGCAGCAGCACTGGCAGAAGTCAACGAACTGATCGACCGCGGCCTTGCCGGAAATGCAAAGAAAGTCGGTGATTACTTCGCAGAAAAATTAGCAAAACTGCCGCATGTCAAAGAAGTCAGACATCAGGGACTGCTGGTCGGCGTAGAGTTTGATGATATCATCAGCGGCGTAGAAGTCAAACATGGCTGCCTTGACCGCCATCTGCTGATCACCGCCATCGGAGCGCACATCATTCGTCTGATCCCTCCGCTTATCGTAACCGAGGAGGACTGCGACAAGGCAGTTGCTATCATCGAAGAAACCGTAAAAGCTCTGGAAAAATAAAGAATTCTTATAGAAACAAAGAAAATCTCATAGCGTGAAAAGAACAGGACAAGGACGTCAAAAAGCAAAGAACCATGCTTCGCCCCTGTCCTGTTTTTCTTTTCATTCTGTGAATCGGAAACAACAGGTAAAACAGAGAAATTAAATGTGAGAGGAAAACGGTATGGGACATCTGGTTATCACAATCGGCTGCGAGTACGGAGCCAAAGGAAATGCCATCGGCAGGAAAATTGCGGAGGATCTCGGAATTAAGTTCTACGACCGCGATCTGGTGGATCAGATTATTGAAGAAGTCGGAATTCCGAAAGACATCATGAACCGTGTAGAAGAGGGCGGTACGATTGCCGGAAAAGGAGCCGAGGGCGATGTCCGTGGATCCTTCTCAAAATATGCGGACCTGACCGAGCGTGCGATTCATGTACAGAAGCAGATCATCCGGAAACTGGCAGAAAAAGAGGCCTGCGTCATCATCGGACGATCCGCGGATTACATCTTAAAGGACAGCAAAGATATCAAGCTCCTCCGGGCTTTTATCTATGCACCGGATGAGATCCGCATTCAGAATATCATGAAGAGCCACAGCCTTTCCGAGAGCGATGCAAAAATTCTGCTGCTCGAGAAGGACAAACGGTATCACAAGCGTCATCTGGCGCTGACCGGCAGCAACCGCGGAGACCGGCACAACCGAGACATTCTGATCAACAGTGCATTCCTTGGTGTGGAGGGCACAGCGGAGTATCTCGAGGAACTGATTCAGAAGAAATACGGAAGCGGGGAGGAATAAGCCATGGAACAGAAAAAATCAGAATTTGACAAAGTATTAGGTGCATGGGATATTCTCGTCATCGCTTTCGGAGCCATGATCGGCTGGGGCTGGGTCGTATCCTCAGGAAGCTGGATTCAGAAGGGCGGCGTTGTCGGAGCTTCAATTGCGTTTGCGATCGGCGGTGTCATGATCTTCTTCATCGGACTGACTTACGCAGAACTGACTGCAGCGATGCCGCAGTGCGGCGGCGAGCACGTCTTCAGCTACAAGGCGATGGGCCCGAACGGTTCGTTCATCTGTACCTGGGCGATTATTTTAGGATACGTCAGTGTTACGTGTTTCGAGGCGTGCGCCTTCCCAACCATCATCACGTATCTGTGGCCGGGATTCCTGAAAGGCTATATGTACAGCGTGGCAGGATTTGATATCTATGCTTCCTGGGTAGCCGTAGCCGTTATTGTAGCGTTCCTCATCACACTGATCAATGTGCTGGGCGCAAAAACAGCAGCCGTTCTGCAGACGGTCCTTACCTGTATCATCGGCGGCGCTGGTATCCTTCTGATTGTGGCATCCGTGATCAACGGAGATTCCAGCAATCTGCAGGGACAGATGTTCGTCGGCGAGAGCACCGGAACGATGTTCCAGAACATCATCAAAGTTGCTGTTGTTACCCCGTTCTTCTTCATCGGCTTTGACGTTATCCCGCAGGCAGCAGAGGAAATCAACGTTCCGTTAAAGAAAATCGGTAAAATGATGATTCTCTCCGTTGTACTCGCTGTTGTTTTCTATTCCTGTGTTATCCTGGCTGTCGGCTATGTGCTGAACCCGTCCGAAATCCTGAGCTCGGAAGCAGGAACCGGACTTGTCACAGCAGATGCGATGGCGAAAGCGTTCGGTACAGCGGTTATGGCAAAAGTCATCATCGTCGGCGGTATGTGCGGTATCATCACATCCTGGAACTCCTTTATGATCGGCGGTTCCCGTGCTCTGTACTCTATGGCTGAATCCTACATGATTCCGCCGATGTTCGCAAAGCTTCATCCGCAGCACAAAACTCCGATCAACGCCCTGTTCCTGATCGGCGCGCTGACTATGCTGGCTCCGTTTGCAGGACGAGGCATGATGGTGTGGATCTGTGATGCAGGTAACTTTGGATGCTGTCTTGCCTACTGTATGGTATCTCTTTCCTTCCTGATCCTGCGGAAGAAAGAACCGGATATGCCGCGTCCGTACCGTGTTCCGGCATACAAATTTGTTGGAACGATGGCGGTTCTGATGTCCGGATGCATGGTGCTTGTTTACTGCATTCCTGGTTCCGGCGGAACACTGGTATGGCAGGAGTGGCTGATGGTAGGCGGCTGGAGCCTCCTCGGTGTTGTATTTTTTGCAGTCTGCAAGTTCAAATATAAAGAGAAGTTCGGCAGCCTGATCGAGCTGATCTCCGACGAGGACGCAGCGTCCCTGATGCCGGAGGCAGACGATGCGGAACTCGACGTTGTTATCGATGCAGCGATCGACCGTGTTCTTGCCAAAATGGCTGGCTGAAGCTGAGATAGGATAAAACAAAGCGTGTCGGAAAGAAAAATTTTCGGCACGCTTTCTGAAAGAAAGGGGAAAAATAAGATGAATCCATTCGAATTTTCGATTCCACAGAATATTATTGTCGGAGCAGGAACGCTTGCCAAACTGCCGGAGTGTGCCAAGAAGATGGGCGGAACCCATGCGATGATTCTTTCCGGTCCTACCCTGAAAAAAATGGGCGTTGTGGACAAAGCAGCGGACAGCCTGAAAGCGGCAGGCATCGCAGCCGATATTTTCACAGATATTGAGGCGAATCCGTCTGTGACGACAGTAGAAAAAGCAACCGAGAGCTATCTTGCTTCCGACGCAGACTTTCTCGTAGCACTCGGCGGCGGTTCTCCGATGGATGTAGCAAAGGCCGTCGGTGTGACGGCAAAATACGGCGGAAGCATCACGGAATACGAAGGCGCACACAAAGTGCCGGGAAAAATTGTCCCGCTGATTGCCATTCCGACGACTGCGGGAACCGGCTCCGAGGTGACCGCATTTTCCGTGATCACCGACCACAGCAGAGATTACAAGCTGACCGTATTCAGCTATGAACTTCTGCCGGAGTATGCCATTCTTGATCCGGAACTTTTAACTTCCGCTCCGGCATCCGTTGCGGCAGCCTGCGGTATCGATGCCTTTATCCATGCGGAGGAGGCTTATATTTCCACAGCCGCATCTCCGTTCTCCGATGCCATGGCAGAAAAAGCGATGGAATTGATCGGTAAAAATATCCGCCGTTTCGTGGCGCGCAGAACCGATCTCGAAGCCGCAGAGGCGATGCTGACCGGTTCGCTGTTCGCGGGTATTGCATTTTCCTACGCAAGACTTGGAAATGTCCATGCAATGAGTCATCCTGTGAGCGCCTTCTTCGATGTGCCGCACGGCGTGGCAAATGCCGTTCTGCTTCCGGTCATCGCAGAGTACAATGCACTGGCAGACCATGGAAGATATCTGAAGATCTACAACTACATCAGCGAAATCCCGGCATACGCCGATGAATTTGAGCCAATGATGCTGGTCGGCGCGATCCGCGAGCTGACCGCAGCCATCGGAATCCCGGCCAGCCTGACCGATGCGATCCGCCAGGCGGCAAAGGGAAAAGAAGTGACAGCAGAGGAGATCGAGAGCAAAATCGTGCCGATGGCGGTAGATGCGATGAAGAGCGGAAACATCGCCGTCAACCCGAGAGTGTCCCGTCAGCAGGACATCGAGGCGCTGTACCGGAAAGCACTGTAGGAGAGAAATCTAATATAGATATAGAAGAAACCGTAAAGGGCGATGCTGTGAAAAGTATGTACAGCATCGTCCTTTTTCTGCTTGTATTCCGAAAATATGTGCTGTAAAATAAATTTATCGTGCTGTTCTTACAAAACAGAGCAGCGAGGGGTGGATTTTTTTATTAAATCTTACTATTGGAGGAAGCAAAACATGGAAAATAATGTATTGCAGCAATTAAAAGAAAATATCGCAAAGGTCATGATCGGAAACGAGCGCACGATCGAGCTTGTCCTGACCTGCCTTGTTGCCAAAGGTCATATCCTGCTCGAGGATGTCCCAGGGACAGGAAAAACGGTCATGGCGAAATCCCTTGCGAAATCCGTCGAGGCAGAGTTCGGCCGCATCCAGTTCACACCGGACTTACTGCCGTCCGATGTCACCGGTCTCAATTATTTTGATGCCAAAAGCGGAGAGTTCGTCTTTTCGAAAGGCCCTGCCTTCTGCAACATTCTGCTTGCCGATGAGATCAACCGTGCAACGCCGAAGACGCAGAGCAGCCTTCTCGAGTGCATGGCTGAGCGCCAGATCACCGTGGACGGTGTGACACGGCCGCTCGAGGAGCCGTTCCTCGTCATCGCCACGCAGAACCCGCTCGAGACGCTTGGAACCTTCCCGCTGCCGGAGGCGCAGATGGACCGTTTTTTAATGAAACTTTCGATGGAAGCATTAAGCCCGGCGGAAGAGACACAGATGATCGCCCGTTTTCTGACCGAGGAGCCGCTCGCCGAGCTGTCGTCCGTCTGCCCAAAAGAAGAAATCCGTGCCCTGCAGGAGGCGTGTAAAGAAGTCTATCTGCATCCGGAACTGGTACAGTATCTCGTCCGCATCGTACAGGAGACGAGAGTCAACAGCAAAATTGCAAGCGGTGTGAGCCCGCGTGGAACACTCGCATTTTTACGTGCCGTACAGGGCCACGCGCTGGTGCAGGGACGAAACTACGTTGTGCCGGAGGACTTCAAGACCGTGGCTGTTCCGGTACTCGCACACCGTCTCACCATGCAGATCGGCGCAGACGACGGAAGAGCCGCAGAATCGGTGATCGAGGAAATTTTAAACCGCATCGGTCTGCCGACCGAAAACTGGTCAGGAAGGTAACGGACTATGCTTCTTTTATTACTATTTGGAATGGCGCTTGCCTGGTTTCTGCAGAAAAAGCTGTACCAGAAAAACTGGCAGAAAAATCTGAAAATCCAGGTCAGCTTCCAGGATTCTGCGATCTATGAGGGCGAGGAGAGTACGTTAAAAGAGGTCGTCGTAAACGACAAACTGCTGCCGATTCCGGCACTCGAGCTTGGCATTTCGATGAGCCGCAATCTGGAATTCGACCGCGAGGCAAAAGCAAACGCGAGCATCACCGACCAGAGCTACAAACGCGATGTCTTTTCGTTCCTGTTTCATCAGCAGGTCACGAGAACACTGCCGTTTCAGGCGAAAAAACGAGGATTCTACGAGATCACCGGTGCGCATGCCGTAGCGTACGATCTTTTTTTCCGGGAGGGTCTTTACAGCGATTACCCGCAGCAGACACAGATGTACGTTTACCCGCGCCAGGTCGATACTGCACGGATTCAGATGATCTGCCGTGCCGTGTCGGGCATGGTTCTGTCACGGAATCGCCTGTACGAGGACCCGTTTGAATTTTCCGGTATCCGCGATTACCGGAAAGAAGACCCGATGAACCGCATCAACTGGAAATCGTCGGCACGGATGGGAGATCTGATGGTCAATCAGTTTGACGCGACGACGAGCGTGGAAGTTACGGTGCTTCTCGATATCGAGGACGCCAACATTCTGCGCGAGGAAGCGCAGGTCGAGGAGAGCATCCGCATCACGTCTTCGCTTGCGGCGCGGATGGTGAAAAACAAGATGAATCTGTGGGTGAAGAGCAATGCGAAAGATGAGGAGACCGGCGAGGAGCTGCGTGTCCATCTGGCAGCGGGCGCCGGAAAAACAGCGGAGCTGAACCGGAAACTGGCGTGCGTGCAGCTTGGGGGCAATCTCACAGGCAGCGCGGAGTTTCTGCACAAAGAGGCGGAAAAAGAGCTCACCGGCCACACCTACGTTGTCGTATCCAAAAACAGAACCGATGAGGTCCGTGAGGCGCTTCATCTGCTCTCCGGTGCGCAGAACCAGGTGCTGTGGGTGATTCCGTATCTGCCGGGCGAAGAAGTTCCGTCGGAGCAGAACCGTGCGTACACCGCAATCGGCTGGGAGGTGAAACCATGGAAATAAAAAAGACACCGGTACAGATCCCGCTGACCTGGCTTCATGTCTGGCTTTTATTCGCCGGCATCTATGGCTTTGCCGCCGGTTTTCTGGAGCTGACGGGAAGGGAGGCGCTGTATTTCTGCGCCATATCCTTATTGCTGCTGATTCCGGCCGCCGCAAGCTGGATTCTGATCCGGAAAACGAAAGCACTCTGGCAGTTTCTGCTTGGCGGAATTGCGGTCTGCGCGGTGACGTATCTGGCAGCGAAATTTTTCTGTTCCCTGTTCAGTGTGCAGGCGGCAGCGGTAATTGAAGCGGCTGTGGCGGCAAACGATGGAAAAAACAAGTTTGAGAACGGTATTTCTCCTGCATTTCTGGAGAGCCTTTCCGGCGTGATGACGGGTCTTATGGCCGCTGTGATTTTCCTGATCCGCGGCTATGTCAGAATCCGCAAAGGCCAGTTAAAGAAAGCAGCGCAGGAACTGCCGGCCGGCTCAATGCCGCTGGCGGATATGGAAGCGTGGGAGATCCCGACGCTCCTCGATGAGCCAAAGCCCCTTCATTTTCTCTGGTTTATGATACAGTATGTGATCGGTGTGCTGATGAAAATGCCGTTCTACTGGCATCTGATCTACTGGTTTTTCTTTGCAGATGTATTCTTGTGCTTCTTTTGCCAGTACCTCGACGGCATGCATGGGTTCATCCGTGACCATCAGAAAATCGCCAATCTCCCGGTGGAGATGATGCAGCGGACGGGAAAACTGATCCTGAAAATTGCAGTACTCCTTCTGGTACTGTTCGTGCTCCCATCGGCGCTCTACGGAAAGGATCCGATTGCGGAGGCGATCGCAGGATATGAGCCGAAAGAGCTGGAAAGCGATCTTACGATCGAAACACCGGAGGCCGAGGCGCAGCAGGGCATGGAGCAGGCCGATCTGTCCGATATGCTGGGGGACAAAGAGTACAAACCGATGCCGCAGTGGATCCAGAATCTTTTTACGGCGGTCATGTATCTTGTGATGGTTGCCGTCGGAATCGCGGTTCTGCGGGCGATTTACCAGAGCGTAAAAAATGCGGGAAAAGCCTTCTCAGAGGATGAGGAGGACGAAGTTCTCTTCCTGCATCAGGGAAACGACGAACGGGAAAATCTGCCGTGGCGGCGGGAAAAGAAAGAGGGCTATCTCTCCCCGAATATGCGTATCCGCCGGCAGTATAAAAAAACGATCAAAAAAGCCGGAAAATACCAGCCGACCGGAGCCGAAACCCCGGCGGAGCTGGAAGAGAGAAACGAGCTTTCCGGCGACAGCATGAGACGGCTGCACGACGGCTATGAAAAAGCCCGTTACAGCCGCGAGGGCTGCACAAAAGAAGAGGCGGAAGCGCTGCGGAACTGATTTAAAACCAGTTCCCGGCAGCGGTCCACAGCCAATAGAGAAAGCCGAGCAGCCAGCTTGCAAAGACACCGTACAGAATGACAGGTCCGGCGATGGTGAAAATTTTCGCACCGATGCCGAAGACCTGTCCTTCTTTTTTATATTCAATCGCAGGAGCTGCAACCGAGTTGGCAAAGCCGGTGATCGGGACGAGCGCACCGCAGCCGGCAAAGGTGACGATTTTCTGATAGATGTTGAGGCCGGTTAAAATCACACTGCTAAGGATCAGAATCAGCGAGCACCAGGAGCCGGCGTCATCTTTGCTGAGCGAGAACTGCGTTTTGCCGATATGGAGCAGAATCTGCCCCACGACACAGATCAGACCGCCGACGATAAAGGCTTTTGCCATATTGCAGAAGAGATTCTGCTTTGGCGTCACCTCTTTGACAAACTGTTCGTATTCTTTTTTTGCCCGTTCACTTTTTAAACTCTGCATCACATCTTACCTCCAGTTCTTATTGAAATCCATTTGCAAAATAATAGAGAGAGCCCGCGATTTTCCCTGCCGCCATGCAGAGAATTACAAACGACAGTCCGCGCGTCAGTCCGATCCGGCGGCAGAGGATCGAAAACAGGTTGACGACTTCGCCGAGCGCGATGATCCAGCTTCCCAGATAAATGCCCGCAAAAAGCCAGAACACACCGGCCGTCCAGGAGGGCAGGGAAAACGAGAAGGTGCCAAGCGAGAAAAGATCGCCGAACAGCGCCCCGGCCATACAGCAGCATTCGTAAAAACGCAGGCTCTCTGCTGTCTTTGTGATGCCGGCGTACCGTGTCACGATGCCAAGGCCGATCACAAGCGCGACAAGGCCGCTCGCGATGAAAAAGCCAAGGCTAAGACCGGCTGTGATCAGCAGGATCTCTGGCAGGATTCGCATGAAAAGCCTCCTTTCCTTTACCGGAGCGGTCGTTCTGTTCGATAATGGTCGTATCGATATCATCCTCGTAGACCCGCATTTCCACCTCGAGCGGCGTCGGGTCCTGCGTGAATTTCCGCCGTCCGAAATGGTTGAAATAGAGCACGACGCCAAGGCCGATGCCGATGGAATATGAAATTTCCAGCACCGAAAATCCGGGCGTCATCTGCGGGAGAAAACGGGTGTAAACATCCAAAAACAGCTCGCGGACGCCGATGTCGGTGTGGAAGGTCATAATGGAAAACGCAGTTCCGATAAACGTAAGGATGCCGACCAGAATCGTTTTGCACCAGCTGATCCAGGTGTTTTTCTGACGCGGATCCTCGTACGTTAAAATAAAATTCGGCTCGCCGATGTGGGTGACATCGACGTGCTCCTCGGCCTCCGTGACGAGGCGGACGAGGGTGGAGGCGGAGCAGACGTAGCGTCCGTATCCGTCATCGGGAAGATGCGCCACGCGGCGGACCTGATTGCGGGCGAGGACAGCGCCGTCTGAACAGGAAAGCTGCGCCACATCGCCGAGCGTCACGACGGGACTGGTGATTTTGATATTCCGCTCCGTCTGAAGATACAGCATTTCACTCATGAAAAACATTCCTCTAAAAGTTTCTGAAACAGGATTTTTGTGCTACAGCGTACAGAGTTCCCTAAAACAGGAAAATCATGCGTAAGAATGGAAAAAACGGAAATACTGAAGGTCAGAAATGGTAAGACGCAAAATAAGAAAACGGAGGAATTTGCCGATGAGACAGATGACAGGAAAGCAGAGCATCTCGTTTGCCAAAGCCGTCTATATCGAGGGCAGCGCGGCGATTGTAGGAGAAAAGGAAAAGGATGGACCGCTGGGCGAATACTTTTCGCACACGCTTTCGGACCCGATGTGCGGGCAGGAGAGCTGGGAGGAGGGCGAGAGTGAACTGCAGCTTGCCACCGCGAAGCTGGCAATGCAGAAAGCCAATGTGAGGCCGGAGCAGATCCGCATGATTTTTGCGGGCGATCTTCTGGCACAGTCAATCGCATCATCGTTCGGCCTGGTGGATCTGAACTGCCCGCTCTACGGCCTGTTCGGTGCCTGCTCGACGATGGGAGAGGCGCTTTCGCTTGGCGCGATGGCAGTCGCGGGAGGATACGGTGACCGGGTGCTGGCGGTGACATCGAGCCACTTTGGAACGGCGGAGAAGGAGTTCCGTTTTCCGCTCGCCTACGGAAACCAGCGCCCGCCGTCCGCGAGCTGGACGGTGACGGGAAGCGGCGCGTGTGTGCTTGGAAAAACGAAGAGCAGAGTGAAAATCACGGGCGCTACGACGGGAAAAATCATTGATTACGGGCTGAAAGACAACCAGAACATGGGCGCCTGCATGGCCCCCGCTGCGTGCGATACGATTGCACAGAACCTCGTCGATTTCAACCGGGAACCGGCCGATTACGACCGCATTGTGACGGGAGATCTCGGCGTTGTGGGGCGGGAAATTCTGCTGGAGCTGCTGAAGAAAAAAGGATACGATATCTCGGAACAGCACAGTGACTGCGGCATGCTGATCTTCGATCCGGCAAAACAGGACACCGGTGCGGGCGGAAGCGGCTGCGGCTGTGCGGCATCGGTGCTGGCGGAGTATCTGCTGCCGAAGCTGGAAAACGGAGAGTGGAAGAGGATTCTGTTTGTACCGACTGGTGCGCTGATGTCGAAGGTCAGCTTTCAGGAGGGCAGCAGCGTGCCTGGTATTGCACAGGCGGTTGTAATCGAGCGGGAGGAGGATGTGTAAAATGGGAACGTTTATGGAATATTTCAATGCCTTCTGGGTCGGCGGCCTCATTTGTGCCCTGTGCCAGATTCTGCTCGACCGCACGAAAATGCTACCGGGAAGAATTATGGTAACGCTTGTGTGCACGGGCGCGGTGTTGAGCTTTCTGGGACTCTACGATCCATTTGCAGAATACGCCGGGGCAGGCGCGTCGGTGCCGCTGCTCGGATTCGGGCATCTTTTGTTTCAGGGAGTAAAAGATGCCGTAAAAGAAAGCGGATTTTTAGGATTGTTCCAGGGCGGATTAAAGGCGGGGGCTGTCGGAACATCAGCGGCGTTGATTTTCGCGTATCTTGCAAGCTGGATTTTCCAGCCGAAGATGAAAAAATAGCAGGTGAAAAATTGCGCAGAAGCAGGCGGAATGATATAATAAAGAAAAATGCCGCAGAAAAAAGCAGAATCGCAGCGGCAGGACGAATACAGAAAAAGCGGGTGTTTTGCGGAAAAAACATCAAAACACCCGCGACAGGAAGAAAGGAAGTCTGCAATGAAGACAAGAGAAGAAGCGCTATCCTATGGCCTTTCCTTCCCGGACACATATCAGGAAGCGCCGTTTCACGATGACAACTGGCAGCTCATCCGCGTGAAAGGAAGCAAAAAGGCATTTCTGTGGGTCTATGAAAAGGACGGAATCATTCAGCTGAATGTAAAAGCAAACCCGGAATGGCGGGACTACTGGCGCGATGCATTCGCGTCAGTTATCCCGGGATATCATCAGAACAAAGAACATTGGAACACGATTCTCCTCGACGGAACCGTACCCGATGACGCTGTGCGTACCATGATCGCCGAGAGCTACGACATCATCACGGACAGCCCGACCAAAAGAATCTATGAGGCGGTAAAGCAGATTCCGCGCGGAAAAGTGGCGACATACGGCCAGATAGCAGCGCTTGCAGGCGAGCCGAAGATGGCGCGTGCCGTGGGAAACGCCTTACATAAAAACACAGATCCGGAGCACATTCCATGCTACCGTGTGGTAAACTCCAAAGGCGAACTGGCCGCGGAATTTGTCTTCGGCGGCGCCGGGAAACAGGCGGATATGCTGGAGGCAGACGGCATTGTGCTGGAAAACGGCCGCGTCAATTTAAAGAAGTACGGCATCAACGTGGAAGAGATGCTGGCACAGCGGGAGCTGGAGCAAAACTGAAAAAACAGGATGCACAAAACAGCGAAAGACCGGAACGGCAGAGGAAAATGTCCGTTTCGGTCTTTCATTATGTTTGGCTTATAAAATTAGAAAATACAATTATTTCGCATTGAATACATACTTATCCATACGGTCAAATGCCTCTTTCACAAGCACATGCGGCAGTGCCAGATTCAGGCGGATCGCATACGGTCTGTGGAACGGCCGTCCGTCCTGCCAGATCACGCCGACAGCAACACCGGCTTTCAGCAGCGTATCCATATCGGTATCATGCTCCTTGCACCACTCCTCGCAGTCGAGGTACAGCATGTACGTTCCTTCTGGTTTGGAAAGCTTCACGCCCTTGAAATGCTCGAGAATGTAGTTGTACGCATAATCCGCATTCGATTTCAGCACTTCGCGCAGTTCATCCACCCACTGGTATCCCTCCGGCCGGTAAGCGCCGATCAGCGCATGAACAGAGAGTACGTTCGGAGAATTGTAGTGAGAAAGGGACGAAGCCTTCTCCACACGGTCGCGCAGCAGGCGGTTGTAGATGATGTGGTAGGAGCCTACAAGGCCAGCCAGGTTAAAGGTCTTGGACGGTGCATAAAGTGCGATGGTGCGCTCGCGTGCATCCTTCGAAACGGACTGCGTCGGGATATGTTTGAAGCCCGGCAGTGTCAGGTCAGACCAGATCTCATCGGAGATGACAACGCATTCATTTGCTTTGTAAATTTCCATCGCCTTTTCAATTTCCTCGCGCTCCCAGACACGGCCTGTCGGGTTGTGCGGAGAGCAGAAAATCGCGAAATGAATGTTGTGTTCTTTTAACTTGCGGTCCATATCGGCGTAGTCCATACGCCATACGCCGTTCTCATCCTGAACAAGATCGGAGAGAACGATATTGCGTCCGCAGTTCTCAAGAACACCGGTAAAACCGATGTATGTCGGGGAATGCAGAAGAATGGATTCGCCCGGGGATGTAAAAGCGGCAGCAGCCGAAGCAACACAGCCGAGCACGCCGTTCTCATAGCCGATCGCCTCACGCGGCAGATCTTCCACACCGTTGCGCTCTTTCTGCCAGCGGATGATGCTGTCAAAATATGCATCCGGCAGATTAAAGTAGCCAAAATGCGGTTCGTTGACTCTCGCGTGAATTGCTTCCTGAATGGTCGGAAGAGACGGGAAGTTCATGTCGGCCACCCACATCGGGATGCGGGAGAAGCCCTCTTTGACTTCCGCACCCGGAATCGGGATCTGATCGACAGCGATCGAATCGTGGCCGCTGCGGTTCATCAGAGATGTAAAATCGTATTTCATTGGTAAAAACCCTCCTTTGTGTTTGCTGTGCTCTCGAAGTAAAACCAAAAGCACATGGAAAACCGGATGCAGCTTCCTTTCCTCGCTGAAAGAAAAACCTGCAGCCGGCTGAATACAAATATTATAACACGGAGGGGAATTTTCGTAAACAAAAGAATGCTTTATTCGGCACCATTTATTCCGCGCCGATCCAGTTATCGCGGTTGATTGCTTCCGTGTGGCTGGTGCTTTCGTTCATGATTTTCTGCAGATCCGGCCGGTCATAGTTGACAATGCCCTTTCCGAGATATTCATGGCTGCCGCGCCGGAAGACGCTGACGACATCGCCTTTCTTAAAATCGCCTTCGACTGCCACGATGCCTTTGGGAAGCAGGCTCTTTGCCTGAACAGCAAGTGCTTCTGCGGCACCCTCATCGACGTAGAGGTTGCCCGCACTCGGCGCATAGAATGCCATCCACTGCAGACGCGTTTTCATGTTGTGGCCGCTGGCGGTAAAGTACGTTCCTTTTGCGGTTCCTTTCACCGCACGCACAATGTTGTTTTCCTCCGCCGAGGAGCAGATCAGAACCGGCACACCGGCTCTTGTGGCAAGCGAAGCGGCGGAGAGCTTCGTTGTCATGCCTCCCGTTCCGTTGCCCGATCCCGCACCGCCTGCCGCAGCAGTGAGCTCCGGCGTGATCTCATTTACCACGTCGATATGGCGCGCATTCGGGTCACTCTTTGGATTGGCAGTGTAGAGCCCGTCGATATCGGTCAGCAGAATCAGAAGCGATGCATGCAGCATCGCAGCCACCTGGGCGGAGAGCGTGTCGTTGTCGCCGACCTTCAGCTCCTCAATCGCGATCGTATCGTTCTCATTGATGATCGGAATCGCACCGCGCCCGAGCAGGACGGAGAGGGAGCCGAAGATGTTTTTATAGCGGCGGCGGTCCTCAAAGTCACTGCGGTTCAAAAGAATCTGCGCACACGGAATCTGGTACGCCATCAGATTTTTCGTGTATTCCTCCATCAGAAGGCCCTGGCCGACAGCAGCGGCAGCCTGTTTATCGGCAATTTTCGTCGGCCGTTTTTTAAAGCCGAGACGGGAAAAGCCTGCGGCGATCGCACCGGAGGAAACGAGAATCACATGGTGGCCTGCCGTCTGCAGCGCGGCAAGCTGGGTCGTAATGTTCCGTATTTTTTCAGCATCCATGGTTCCGTCTGAGAGTGTCAGGGAGCTGGTGCCGACTTTCACAACTATCGTCTGTTTTTCCATCATGAAAACCTCAAATGTAAGAAATGATAAGAAACGTTGTTTACGGGTGACAAAACATCAATTACAGACACTTTAACACAGTACTGTGTGAGAGTCAAGAAGATGCGGAATGGTCGTTACATTTTTCGTGAAAGATCTGCAAAAAGATAGAAATTTGTTGCTGGAATTCTGAAAAAGTATGGTAGAATAGAAAACGAGAAAAAGGTGTGTGCAGAAATACATTTTTCCTGAAAAACAAAAGAAGCGGAAAGAAGTCCGGCACACGACGGAGGGAGTCAAAGATGGAGGAAAAAACAGAAGAAAGAGGCAGAGGCTGCATGACAACGTTGTGCTACATCGAAAAGGATGACAGCTATCTGATGATGCACCGCACGGTGAAAAAGAACGATGTCAACAAGGACAAGTGGATCGGCGTCGGCGGCCATGCGGAACTTGGCGAAAGCCCGGAGGAATGCCTGCTGCGTGAAGTAAAAGAGGAAACCGGCTACACGCTGACGAGCTGGCGTTTCCGCGGTCTCGTTACCTTTGTGACAGAGGCAGAAAACAGCAAAACGGTGGAGTACATGGAGTATATGTGTCTCTACACGGCAGACGGATTCACGGGAGAACCGACTGCATGTGATGAGGGCGAACTCGCCTGGGTGAAAAAAGAGGACGTCCTGCACCTGAATCTGTGGGAGGGAGACAAAATCTTTTTCCGCCTTCTGAATGAAGACGAGCCGTTTTTCTCCCTGAAGCTGCGGTATGTGGGCGACACGCTCGCAGAAGCGGTGCTGAACGGAAAACAGATGGAACTTTTTGAGGAGCGCTCAGGCGACGGCACGCCGACCGGAACCATCGTAGAGCGCGGCGTGGCGCACAGTGAGGGACGGTGTCACGGAACGGCACATATCTGGATTGCACGGGCGAATGAGAAGAGCGGCTGTGAGGTACTGCTGCAGAAAAGGAGTGCCTGGAAAGATTCGAATCCGGGCTGCTACGATATTTCAAGCGCCGGCCATCTCTCGGCGGGCGATACGTATTTGGAAGGGGCTCTGCGGGAAATCGGCGAGGAGCTCGGCATCCACGCAGAGGCAGAGGAGCTGAGGGATCTTGGCCTGCTGGAAAAAGTATCACACGGTGTTTTTTACGGAAAACCGTTCCACGATCATGAGGTCAGCGCCGTGTATCTTTACACGAAGCCGGTCGAGGCGGAAAAACTGCATCTACAGGAGTCGGAAGTAGAAGCAGTCCGCTGGATGGATCTCAAAGAGTGCCAGAAGGCGGTAAGAGAAGGAAGCATTCCCAACTGTATTGATATACGGGAACTGGAAATGATTGAAAAAGCGTGGTTCGCCGGAGAAAAAACAAAAGATGAGGCAGAAAAAGAGGCAGCAGCCACCGCTGAAAAATAAAAAGAAATGCATGAAAAAAGTCACCGGTTCGAAATAGAACATGGTGACTTTTTTAGATATCGCGTAAATGAAATTTGTTTTTTTATTTCGCTGCTGCCTTTACCTGGCTAAACAGTCCGGATTTCTGAAGAGCCGGACGCAGTGCCATGTAGATGACAACGGAAGCGATGGTGGAAAGTACGGCGTTGATGGAAGTTGCCGCTACGTTCCAGCTTAAGGTAACCTCTGCTGCCGGTTTTCCAAGAAGAACCAGTTTGTAGAAGTAACCGATGAGCGGATCGAAGATCACATTGAACAGAAGTCCGCCGATGGCTGCAAGCAGTGCCCATTTGAAGATCTGTTTCTGATCGGTCTGCTCGTTGATTTTACCGATTTTGTGTGCGATCAGTCCTGCGATGAGGCCGATGCAGAATTTTAAGATGAAGGTCTTTGGTGCGTATACCACATAGACCGGATCGAGAAGATCTCCGATGGTCATGCCGATCGCACCGCCGATTCCGCCGTAAACACCGCCGAGAATCAGTGCACCGAGCACACAGACAGCGTTTCCGAAATGGATCGAGGTGGCATCTCCGCCTGGCAGCCAGATTTTGAACTGCAGGAAGGTGAAGACAACGTAGGAAAGGGCTGCAAAGACACCTGTCATTGCGATTTTCCAGACTTTTTCATTTTTCATAACAACTCACTCCTTTGGTATCTGGAACTTTCGTTCCTTGATTGCACCCTATTATAGGGAGTGGTGGCATGAAGAAAAAGTTCCAATTCCGGATTTTTTGACCAGACCAGTTATTTCCGGTACGATTTCATTTTTTCGTGTTCTTCTTTTAATTCTCTGTAGAGCTGCAGCGAATTCCACGCCTGGTTCTGCGTTGTGACGATGGCTTTGAGGGCGATCGGCGGCACTTTTTTCCGGCGCATTTCGGTGAGAAAAAGATCGAGTTTCCGCTCGGAAAAGCCGGCCATGACCATCATTGGTTCATCAAATCCGGCGCCGTCATAGGCTTCGGGGGATTCTGCAAATGCTTTATTTCCGGCAAGAAATCCGATCGACTGGAGATACTGTTCCGGTTCCACAATGCGCACGCGGATACCGAGCTTTAAGAGAACCGGCTTTAAAAGCACAGCTGTTTTCGTTCCTTTGATCTGATATAAGAGTACGGTTTCCATGAGAAAAATCCTTTCCACGGGCAGATTTCCGGATCAAATGCGCGGATGCCCAGAACTATGATATAAGAAATGTTTTGGAAAAACAATACTTTTATGGTATCATAGGAACGTACAATTCAGAACACGATAAATTTTGAGATAAAAGAGAAAGGAAACCAATAAAATGTGGATAGCAGATGGATGGAAAGATTATGAAGTGCTGGATACGTCCGGCGGAGAAAAACTGGAGCGGTGGGGAGATTACCTTCTGGTAAGACCAGACCCGCAGGTCATCTGGAACACGAAAAAAGAAAATCCGGGCTGGAAAAAGAAAAACGGTCATTATCACAGAAGCAGCAAGGGCGGCGGAGAATGGGAGTTTTTCCATCTGCCGGAGCAGTGGGAGATCAACTATAAAGACCTGACCTTCCGCCTGAAACCGTTCAGCTTCAAACACACCGGCCTTTTCCCGGAGCAGGCAACGAACTGGGACTGGTTCGGCGATCTGATCCGCCGTGCCAACCGCCCGATTAAAGTGCTGAACCTGTTCGCCTACACGGGAGGCGCAACGCTCGCAGCGGCCGCAGCAGGCGCAAGCGTCACACATGTCGATGCATCCAAAGGCATGGTCAACTGGGCAAAAGAGAACGCTGCCGTGTCCGGCCTTTCGGACAAGCCGATCCGCTGGCTTGTGGATGACTGCACCAAATTTGTCGAGCGCGAGATCCGCAGAGGTAACCACTACGACGCGATCATCATGGACCCGCCGTCCTACGGAAGAGGACCAAAGGGCGAGATCTGGAAAATCGAGGAGTCGATTCATCCGTTCATCAAGCTCTGCACGCAGCTCTTAAGCGATGACCCGCTGTTCTTCCTTGTGAATTCTTACACGACAGGACTTGCACCGGCTGTCCTGACGTACATGATTTCCCTGGAATTAAAACAGTACAAAGGCCACGTAGAAGCACAGGAAATCGGCCTTCCGGTCAAGTCGACCGGCCTTGTTCTGCCGTGCGGTGCATCGGGAAGATGGCAGTCTGACAACGTTTAAAACATCTTTTGGCAGCGGACGTATGTCCGTCATACGAAAAACATTTGGCTGAATTGCAGGAAATGAAGTATAAAACTGCAAAAAGTGGGATAAAATGCCGAAAAGTGCATAAAACATGCAAGTTCTCCTTGACAGAAACTCATGATCTGGTAAAATGGTCTTTAGTTGAGCAAGAAACCTGAAAAACGGGTAAGGAAAGTACAAGGGAGGACATTTCATGAAACCGTATATCGAATGGACCAAAGAAGAATTAGTTGCCGAGAAAGCCAGACTGGAGCAGGAATTTGCAGATGTAAAAGCAAAAGGCCTCAATCTGAATATTTCCAGAGGAAAACCTGCAGCAGCCCAGTTAGATCTCACGGAAGGAATGCTTACCGTTCTCTCGAAAAATGAAGACACCTTCGCAGAAGATGGAACCGACTGCCGGAACTACGGCGTGCTGACCGGTATTCCGGAAGCAAGAAAACTGATCGGAGATATCTGTGAGGTTCCGGCGGAAAACGTCATCGTTTACGGAAACGCCAGCCTTACCATTATGTTTGATACCGTAGCACGTTCGTTCCTGAAGGGCGTTGCAGGCTGCACTCCGTGGAACAAGCTGGACAAAGTAAAATTCCTCTGTCCGGTACCGGGCTATGACCGTCACTTCGGTGTAACCGAGTACTTCGGCGTTGAGATGATCAATGTTCCGATGATGCCAGAAGGACCGGACATGGACATGGTAGAAAAACTCGTTGCAGAAGATGACGCCATCAAGGGAATCTGGTGTGTACCGAAATACTCCAACCCGCAGGGCTACACCTACTCCGATGAGACTGTCAGAAGATTTGCAAACCTGAAACCGGCAGCCAAAGACTTCCGTATTTTCTGGGATAATGCTTATATCATCCATCACCTGTATGATGACAGACAGGATCACCTGCTGAACATCATCGAGGAGTGCGAGAAAGCCGGAAATCCGGATATGGTCTATGAGTTCGTATCCACCTCGAAAGTAAGCTATCCGGGAGCCGGAATTGCAGCTCTCATTTCTTCTGAGGCAAACATCAAAGAGGCACAGGAGTACATGAACTTCCAGATCATCGGTCATGATAAACTGAATCAGCTGCGCCATGTAAAATTCTTCCAGAACCTGGACGGCGTGATGAATCAGATGAAAAAGCATGCTGAGATCTTAAGACCGAAATTCGAGGCAATTCTGCAGGTAATGGATCAGGAGCTGAGCGGCCTTGGCATCGCTTCCTGGACAAAACCGAACGGCGGATACTTCATCTCCTTCGATGCGATGGAGGGATGCGCAAAGAAGATCGTTGCAAAGGCAAAAGAGGCCGGTCTTACCATGACAGGCGCGGGCGCAACGTATCCATATCACAACGATCCGCAGGATTCCAACATCCGTATTGCACCGTCCTTCCCGACACCGGAAGAGCTGGAAATCGCAGGTCAGGTATTCGTGCTGAGTGTCAAACTGGTCAGCGTGGATAAGATTCTGGAAAGCAAATAACAGATAAGTAAAAATACAAAAGCCGGATTCTCCCGGGGGACACAGTTTTTGTGAACTCTGGTGTGGGAGTTCCGGCTTTTTTCTATATAGAAAGTTAAAAAGAAATTTTCTATGGGACAGAAAGGAAAAACATGAAAAAGAAAGTAATAGGAATTGCCGCAGGACTCATACTCCTTGCGGCCGCAGGCGGTTACGCGGGCGTGGGGCATTACTATGCATCCCACTTTTTCCCGAAAACCGCGATCAACGGACTGAACTGCGCAGGGCTGACCGCAGAGCAGGTCAAAGAGGAAATTCAGAAGCACATTGTGGATTATACACTCAGCATTACCGAGCGCGGTGGAAAAACAGAGACATTAAGCGGCACGGAGATCGGCCTCACGTATGTGGACGACCACGCGGTGGAAAAACTGCTGGAGTCCCAGAATACTCTTGCATGGCCTGCATTCTATTGGAAAGAGAAAGAAAACCAGGTGGCGGCGGACTCTGTCTATGACAAAGAAATGGTGCAGGAAAAACTGCAGACGATGGAAGGGTTTCAGGAAGAACAGCAGGAAGCGCCGACGGATGCGTATCTGACGGATGACGGAACCTCGTACGTCATTGTGCCGGAAACAGAGGGCGCGCAGGTGGACTATGAGAAGGCGGAGCAGGCTGTCATCGAGGCGCTGGATGCCGGAGCGGCGAGCGTGGATCTGGAAGAAAAAGATGTTTACCGGAAACCGGGCATTACGCAGGATGATGAAGCATTGAATAGGGAAATGGCGGAACTGAACCACCTGACAGCGGCGCGGATCACGTATGCAATCGGTGAAAACAGCTATGCCATAGACCGGGCAACCTTACAGAGCTGGCTCGTACAGGGGGAAGATGGAACCTACACGATTTCGCAGGACGAAGCGGCAGCTTTTGTGCGCCATATGGCGTATGAGACGGACACCTTCGGGCTGGCGCATACCTTCAAAACGAGTCTTGGCGCGACCATTAACCTGAATGCGGGCGGCGATTACGGCTGGTGCATCAATAAGGAGGAGACGATGCAGGCACTTCTGCAGGCGATCGAGGACGAAACACAGGGAAATCTCGACCCGGTTTACCTCTATACGGCCAATGACCGCTCGGCAAATGATATCGGAAATACATACGTCGAGGTGTGCATTTCCCAGCAGAAAATGTGGTGCTACAAGGATGGCGTTCTGGTGACGGAAACACCGGTCACAACGGGCAATCATGCGACGGGCTATGATACACCGGCGGGCAGCGTCTGGGCAGTGGATGCGAAGAAAAGTGACTGTGATTTCAAGCTCTATCCGAGCCATGTCATGTTCTGGCTTCCGTTTAACGGCGACGTCGGAATCCACGATGCGAGCTGGCGTACCGAGTACGGCGGGGACATCTATCTGACGAACGGATCCCACGGATGTGTGAATACTCCATACACAGAAGCAGAAAAAGTGTTCAATGCTATTGAAATTGGTGACCCGGTTATCGTATACTATAGCCTGGACGATGTAACAGGGCCGCAGCCCACACAAAAGAACAGTCTATAAAGATAAAGGAGATTAAAATAGATGAAGATAGTAGTATTAGCTGGAGGAACCAGCACAGAACGTTCGGTATCCATCACTTCCGGAACTATGGTATGTAAGGCACTCCGCGAGAAAAATCATCAGGCAGTTCTTGTTGATATTTTCTGCGGGATCGAAGTGAACGGAAATCTGGAAGAGGCATTTGCAGAAGAGAACTATGATGTAGACAAAGCAGCAGAGTACATGCACAGCTTTGATGAAAAATTAGATGAGATGATCGCATCCCGCCGCAGATTCTTTGGCAGAAACGTGCTGGAGCTCTGCGAGGCAGCAGACGTTGTTTTCCTTGCCCTGCACGGCGCAAACGGAGAGGACGGAAAGGTACAGGCAACGTTTGATCTGCTCGGCATTCCGTACACCGGAACCGGCTATTTAAGCAGTGCCCTTGCGATGGATAAATCCATCACCAAACAGTTTTTCCGTGCACACAACGTGCCGACCCCGAACGGCGTTACCCTGAAAAAAGGCCAGGAGAGCGAGCCGCTTTCCAGCTTCGGACTGGAGCTTCCGGTTGTTGTAAAACCGTGCTGCGGCGGATCCAGCGTCGGTGTTTATATCGCGCATACGAACGAGGAATACTGGCAGGCCATGAAGGATGCTTTCTCCTATGAGCCGGAAGTTGTTGTTGAGGAATATATTGAGGGAAGAGAGTTCTCTGTCGGTGTTGTAGACGGAAAAGCATATCCGATCATCGAGATCGCGCCGATCGAAGGCTTTTATGATTACACGAACAAATACAAAGCCGGAGCTACTGTTGATACCTGCCCGGCCGTACTGACGGAGGAGCAGACGAAAGAAATGCAGAAGCACGCAGAGGACGGAGTAGCTGCCCTTGGTATCGAAAATTACTGCCGTCTTGATTTTATGATGCGCAAAGACGGAAGAATGTACTGCCTCGAGGCAAATACCCTCCCGGGCATGACGCCGACGAGCCTTCTGCCGCAGGAGGCGCAGGTACTCGGCATTTCCTATCCGGAACTCTGCGAGCTGCTGATCCAGCTTTCTCTCAGAAAAAGAGGTAACAACGCATGAAAAATATGACACTTGCGCACATCACAGAGGTGTGCGGCGGAATCTACTTCGGACCGGAAGAAAAGAAAACAGCGGAAGTCACGGATATCGTGACGGACAGCCGGAAAGCGGGAGAGGGAAGCCTCTTCGTTGCAATTCCGGGTGAGCGTGTGGACGGCCATAAATTTATCCCAAATGTGGCTGCTCAAGGCGCACTTGCTGTCATTTCCGAGCAGAAACTTGAAACACCGCCATGCCCGTATATCCTCGTGAAGGATTCCATGGAGGCCATTAAAGCAATGGCAGAATACTATATGCAGCAGCTCAATATTCCGGTTGTCGGCATTACGGGAAGCGTTGGAAAGACCAGCACAAAAGAGACGATCGCGTCGGTGCTGGCGCAGAAATACTGTGTGCTGAAAACGGATGCGAACTTTAACAATGAACTGGGACTGTCACTTACTGTTTTCCGCCTGCGCGAGGAGGATGAGATGGCGGTTCTCGAGATGGGAATCGACGATTTCGGCCAGATGCACCGTCTGGCGAAGATCGCGCGCCCGGAGACTGCAGTCATCACGAATATCGGCTGGTGCCATCTGGAAAATCTGAAGACGCGAGATGGTATTTTACAGGCAAAAACCGAGATCTTTGATCATCTGCGTGAGAACGGGCACATTATCATCAATGGGGACGATGATAAGCTGTCTACTGTTGGAACGGTTCACGGCATCAAGCCGGTTCATTTCGGATTGGATGAAAAGAACGAATATTATGCCGATGAGATCGAGAGCCAGGGCTTCCGCGGCATTTCCTGCCGGATTCATACCCCGCAGGGGAGCTTTTCTGCACTGATTCCGATTCCGGGACGCCATATGGTTTACAATGCGCTGGCCGGAACCGCAGTCGGATGCATGTACGGGCTGACGCTGGAGCAGATCAAACAGGGAATCGAGACACTGCAGTCGGTGAGCGGAAGATTCCACATCATCGAGACAGGAAAATACACCGTTGTCGATGACTGCTACAACGCAAACCCGGTTTCGATGAAGGCATCTCTCGATGTTCTGAAAGAGGCGAAGGGAAGAAAAGTGGCCGTGCTCGGCGATATGGGCGAGCTCGGAACCGATGAGGCAGCACTCCACGCCGAAGTCGGCACACACGCCGGAATCTGCGGCATTGACGCCCTCTACTGCGCGGGACCGCTCTGCGAATACCTTGCGAAAGCAGCAAAAGAGGCAGACCCGCAACTGGAAATCCGCCACTTCGCGGACCGCGAGAGCCTGATGGCAGAACTGCCGAAGCTCTTACAGGATGGAGATCAGATCCTTGTGAAGGCATCGCATTTTATGGAATATGGAAAGATTGTGGAGATGCTTGAAACAGCACAGAAATTATGATAAAATTTTAAATTGGAAAGTACCCATGACAGGGTGGTAGCCTCCCGAGCCAATGAATACATAGGAAGGGAGGTGGCGTAAATGACAGCATACGAAATTATTATGGTTTTTCTGGGAATCTTAGCTTTACTGATTTCCTTCGGAGGCTTCATCATTGCGTTGCTTACCTTTCTCGATAAGAGAAATAAGCGAAAATAAAAATGCCTACCCCGTCGGCAAACGGGATAGGCGGTGTTCGTAAGAACATTTAACCATTTTCTCGAGAGCATCCACTTTGGAGTGGGTGCTTTCTTTTTATATATTTATTATATCGCAGGGGTCTGGCATTTTCAAGCATTTTCTTTCAATTGTTCTAACAGAATATTTTTCGTATAATTTCCAATTTCTTTCTTTTCTTCCTTCGTAAGCTCACCCGGAATAATCGGTTTTCCGTATGTCACGGTAACGTGTGTACCGCGGATCTTCGGGAAATGTGATTCCAGAATTTCTCTGGATCCGGAAATCGAAAGCGGAATGATCGGGCAGCCGGTTTTCATTGCCATCTTGAATGAACCGTTGTGGAACTCGCCGAGCTCCAGCTCGCTCTCCGTCTTGCCGCGGGTGCCCTCCGGGAAGATACAGATGGAAGTGCCGCTCTTGATCTCCTCACATCCGGAGAGAATCATCTGCAGACCCTGCTTGATGTCGGAACGGTCGAGAAACAGGCAGTGGATGAGATCCATCCAGTTCTTTAAGAGCGGAATGCGCGCCAGCTCCTTTTTCGCTACGAATCCGCAGGAACCCGGAACCGTTGTGTAGGTTACGAGAATATCAAAATAGCTGCGGTGATTGCCGATGTAGAGAACGGCACGATCCTTCGGAACATTTTCCTGCCCTTCCACTGTGACCTTCGTGCCGGCGAAAAACAGAATCACGCGGAAAATCCAGCGGATCAGCGCACGGCTTACCTTGTCACAGACCTCCGGCTTTTTCTTCCGGATCAGAAGCAGAACAAGAAGCACCGGGATCGACAGAATCAGATACAGAAAAGCGGTCAGAATGACCAGAATAAAACGAAGCATGAATCTTTTTCTCCTCTTGGTAAAAATAGTGATATTCAGTTATTGCGTACTTTTCAGTATACGTCATATATGGGGCGGGTTGCAATAACTTTCGTCTTTTTCGGAAAAAGATTTTGCGTCATAGAAGACTGTGGCCCGTCATACAATGGATAGAAAGAGCAGGAAGCGGCGTTTGGAATGATGAAGAAAAAGAGACGGGGAAGAGTTCTTCTGGCGGCGGTGATTCTGATGCTCCTGGCATCGTGCCGGATCACAGATGTGAGCGAGGGCGAGCGGAAAGAACTGTCGTATGCGATTGTAAAGCCGGGCGATTTTCCGCCGGAAATCGATCAGATTTTGCGCAGGAAAAAAGAATCCGCGTTCCAGATGGCGTACGAGAGCGGGGACGATCTCTACATACTGCGCGGCTACGGAAAGCAGAAAAGCGGAGGCTTTTCCATACAGATCGAAGAAGTATCGAAATCGGAAAACGCCGTTTTCGTGCGGACAAAACTCGTCGGACCTGCCGCAAAGGAGGAGCAGAAAGGCGCCGCCTCCTGCCCTTACGTCGTGCTGAAAACGAAAGCGGCGGCGGGAATCTCAGTCGTATTTGAGGATTAGAGTGGGAGGAGCCTTATGGATTTTGTAAAAAAGATTCTGCATCAGATCAGCAGAAAAAGCGAAGCGGTGTCACAGATTACGTTTGATGAGGACTACAATGTGCCGGACGCACGGCCCGATGTGGGGCGGATGATTCAGAAAAAAGGCGAGGTGACGATCGGGGATGTGCAGATTTCGGAAGGAAAAGCGCGTGTATTCGGCGGCCTCACCTTTCATCTGCTGTACGTCTCCGACGGCGAACGGCGCCGGATCTGCCAGCTCTCCGGCGAGCTTCCGATCGACGAGACGATCCATCTCGATGGTCTGACAGGGGGCGACAAGGTCTGCATCACCTGGGAAGTGGAAGATCTGAACCTGCATCTCATCAACTCGCGGAAGCTGGGCGTGCGCGCGATCGTCACGCTGCACGCGTGGATCGAGGAACTGTGCGACCTTGCCGTGCCGATGGAAATCCGCGGGGAGAGCGACGTCGCGGTAAAAAGGCAGGAATACCGCGTGGTTGAGCTTGCAGTGCAGAAAAAAGATGTGCTGCGTGTCAAAAAGGAGCTTACGATTCCGTCCGGCAAGCCGGAATTGCACGAGATTCTCTGGCAGGATCTGGAAGTGCGCGGTCTCGATCTCCGCTCTGAGGAGGGGCGGGTCAGTGCGCAGGGAGAACTCTTTGTCTTCTGCCTGTACAGCGACGGCGAGGAGGATCACCCGCTGCAGTGGGTGGAGCAGGCGCTCCCGTTCCAGGCAGAAGTGGAATGCCAGGGCTGCATCTCCGAGATGATCCCGCGGATCGAAAGCACACTCGGCCAGACCACACTCGAAATCCAGCCCGATTCCGACGGCGAGGAGCGGGTCCTGCAGGCGGAGGCCGTACTCGAACTTGACATCTGTCTGTATCAGGAAGAAACCGTATCACTTCTGCAGGACGTTTACCATCCGCACCGAGAATGCATTCCAAAAGTGCAGGAGGAGACTTTGGAGAGCCTTCTGATCCGCAATTCCTCCAAATGCCGCCTGACCGACAAACTGCAGATGCGCGTGCCGAAAAATAAAATTCTGCAGATCTGCCACAGCGACGGCAAAATCAAGATCGACGAGGAAAGAATCGTAGAAAACGGCATCGAAGTAACCGGTGTGGTGGAACTCAGGGCGCTCTACGTGGTCAGTGACGACGAAATGCCGTTCTACGCCGCCGAAACCGCCATACCCTTCCGCCACACCATCGAAGTCCCGGAAATCGGACCGGACTGCCGCTACGAACTCCAGTCCTCCATTGACCAGCTCTCCACAACCATGCCGGACAGCAGCGACATCGAAGCCAAAGTCGTACTGAACCTGAACGCCCTCGTATTCCACCGTAGAAAAGAGATGGTAATGCAGTACGTCGAAGAAAAAGACCGAGATCCGGAAGAACTGCAAAGCCTCCCGGGCATCACCTGCTACTTCGTCAAGCCGGGGGATACCCTGTGGGATATCGCAAAGAAATTTTATACGACAACGGAAAAAATTCGGGAACTGAACGACCTTAAAACCGAAAATCTTACGCCGATGCAGCAGCTTTTAGTAGAGCGGGTATAGTAGGAAAAGACAGCCTCCTGCCTTAAGAATGGAGTCAATCCATCAGGCAGGAAGCTGTCTTTTTGTGAGTTAACGAAATTACAATATTTTGATATGAGAAGCTTTTAAATCAATCAATCTTTGCGCATAGCCCGTAATCCGTGATATCTGCTCTGAGGTATAGCCCGCAGAAAGATATTCTGAGAAAGTGTCATCAGGCAGGAGCAGCTCAATGGCAAAGGTATCAGCTTCGGTTTCATATTCTGCCGTTTTTAAATGAGTTCTGGTATCCATAAAGATGGCATTTGCCTTTTTATGGAGAAACAAATGCCCAAGTTCGTGTGCCAGAACCAGTGTGCGCTCCTGCTCGGAAAGAGTTTCATCGAGATAGATGATATGGTTTCTCTGAAAATACTGATAAAAACCACGGACTCCGCTTAAAGGAGCATCCACGAGAATCACATTCAGTCCACGGACAATTTCAAAAGGATTCCGTGACTGGAATCGGTGAGCGATCTGATTCGCTCTTTTTTTTATGTCCATAGACATCAGTCCTTTTTATATTTTTTCGGTGTGTATTTTTCTTTGTTCTTCTTTTTTGCGAGTTCCATACCGATCTGCATTGCCGAAAGAATGGAATCGATGGCTTCCGGGGAAGCGGGATCGCCGTCAAACATCAGCCCCTCCTGAGAAAGAAGCTGTTCTTTGGTGCGGGCGAGGATTTTTTCAATATCCCGTTCGTCACGGGAAGTCAGTACCGGATCTGGTGCAGGTTCCTCTCCGTACATCAGATATTGAGGGGAAAGACTCAGATAGTCGGCAATTTTGGAAAGACGCTCAGCGGGGAAGGATCCTTTTTTTAGCTGACCGACATAACCGTTGGAAAACCCAAGGTCTTTTTCCAGCTTCGATATTGGAATTTTCCGCTCTTTACAGATTTGCTTTACACGTTCTACGCAGTTCATAACATACCTCCAATAAAAAAAATAGATAAAAGCCTAAAAAATGTATTGACAAAATAGAGAATACTCTATATAATGAGATCAAATTTAGAGAAAAACCTAAAGATAGAGAAGATTATATTTCTATATTAGAGTTTCCATAGAGAAAAGTCAATAGGTGATTCTCTAAATTTAGAACTTTATCAGAAGCGCGCAGATAAAGTATTTACGAAACCAGAAACAATACAGGATGAAGAAAAAGGAGAAATTAAAATGAGTCAGAAAACAGATCGCGTAATCGCGGAAATTTTACAGAAACGAGACCGTTTTACCAAAAACTTCCGAACAGAAAATCATGGCGGTGCAGCCGTCATTTACGGATACCCGGTTCATTATAAAGAAGGAGAAGAGTGGAAGGAAATTGATAACAGACTGGAAAAAACAGAAAACGGTTATCAGAACCATGCATCCCGGGTAAAAGTCCATTTTGCAGAAAGCAGTAATGCAAATGAAATGGTTACTATTGAAAAAACGGGAAGAAAACTGAGCTGGGGATTTCTGGCAGAAAAGCAGAAAAAACAGAACATCCGAAGCCAGGCGGCAGTACAGGCACAGAAGCGTGAAGCTGTATTTCAGCCGGAAAATCTCTATCCGACAGAAGAAGGAATGCAGAACAGAGCCGCAGTGCAGAAAACAGAAGAAAAAAGCGTGGAGCAGGAAAATCAGGAAAAAATGAGTGTTCCGGGTCTTGTGGCTGCCGGACATTATGCAGAGATTGCAGAGAATGTAGATCTCGAATACAAAATCATCGGAGAACAGGTAAAAGAAAACCTGATCTTAAAATCGGTAAAAGCAGCAGCTCTTGAATATTCGTTTTCCCTGCAGTTCCCGGGGATGATGATTGTCATTCGGGAAGACGGAGGAATTGACCTGATTGATGAAGAAACAGAAGAAGTTTTTTATTATTTTGCCCCGCCGTGTATGTACGATGCAGCCGGAAATTATTCGGAACAGGTACACTATGAACTGGAAACCGATGCGGAGCAGCATTGCAGTATTTTAAGCGTCGTACCGGATCAGACATGGCTTCAGGACGAAAACCGAGTATATCCGGTTGTGATTGATCCATCGGCAGAAACCTCGAAAACAAATAGGGCAATTGACGATACGTTTGTCCGAGAAAAAAGTCCGGACAGCGCGGTGGTAGCTTCTTATGGTTCTTTTACCGTAGGCCATAACCGGGAATATGGAAAATGCCGTTCTTTCCTGAAATTTACCAGCTTGCCTGCAATGGAACCTGGAGCGGTTATCTACGATGCAAAAATCTATGTATGGCAGTACCGGTATTCTTCGGACAGCAACCAGCCGTTTTTTATTACCGCCCATAAAGTAACGGGAGGATGGAATCCGGGATCAACCACATGGAACAATCAGCCGGCATATCAGTCGAATGTACTGGATTACTGCAGTGTAAAGCAGGTACAGTCCGGTAATACAATTACCGTTACACCGTGCGGATTCAACGTAACAAAACTGGTGCGTGAGTGGTACAACACAGGGGTAAATCATGGAATTGTTATCACGGCACAGAATGAGACACCATATCAGGAAGCCGTTTTCATTTCTTCTGATTATCCATCCAATAACTCTTATGGAATTACTTCCGAGTATTTCCCGCAAGGAATCTTTTATTACCGTAGTACAACAGGACTCGAGGACTATTACAGCTACCATGAGCAGGATGCCGGACGCGCAGGCCATGGCTATGTTAATGACTTCAATGGAAACCTTGTATGGGTGCATGAAGATGCGTCAACCAGCGGTGGGCTGCTGCCGATTCATATCCGTCATGTGTATAATCTGTCAGAACGGAGTAAAAACAACCGTATGGGAAAAGGCTGGAGAATGAACTTCATCCAGGAAATGGAAGCCACAGGAAACGCAAACTTCCCGTATGTCTACACAGATGGAGACGGAACCCGACATTACTTTTATAAAGACACAGCGGATGGAAATAAATTAAAGGATGAAGATGGCTTTGGATATGAGCTGACGCAGACAAGTTCTTCTGACGGAGATTCTTATTACATCATGAAGGACAAAAACGGCTGGGAATATGCGTTTGGTCAGGACAAATACATGCGGAGTATCAAGGATTCCAACGGAAATCTGCAGAAAGCGCAGTATGGTCCGTCCACAGCAGGTAACTATCTGGCATATCTGATTGATCCTACCGGTGCAAGAATGGACTTCAGATATGGAAAAGATAATAATCTGGGCAATCTGAATGCGAATGGAAGAAGCATTTATTTTTCCTATGACAGTGCAGGACATCTGACCAGAATTAGTTATCCGGATAATAAAAGTACGGAATTTTTCTACGATGGAGATATTCTGGTGAGCGTACAGAATAATGATGGGCGACAGATTTCATATAAGTACCAGGATGACTGCGGAGTAAAACGAGTGTCAGAAGTTTTTGAACATACAGGACCACAGAATGGGCAGAGAATGAAAATTTCCTATCGAAATGGAAATACTACGGTGTTTGAAACACAGGGATTGGATGGAGAAATCAGTCGGACAGGTGATAATCGAAAGTTTACCTACCACTTTGACAATTTCGGCTGCCCGGCGGATGTGTCGGATGAAGATGGTGCTGCAAACAGTTATCAGTTTTTACGGGAAGGACGAAAGAATAACAAGCTGAGCATGACAGGAACTTTACAGAAAGCCGTCAGGAACCGAATGGATCCAGAACCATTTTTATTACAGTGGAATCAGATTAACACAGGAAATGAAAATGCAGTTATTGGATTTAGAGCGTTAGGGGGATTCCCTTCGGGAACTTTTTGTACAATAAATAAAGATACCGTAAATGGTAGATATGGATACTCTAAAACGTATACGTTAGAAAAAGGAACTTATACTTTTTCCTGTTATGTTAAGGTTGAAAAATGTGTACCAGATCCGGAGAAAAAGCGTTCCGAATGCGGTGCCGGAATTTTACTTTCTTCCGGAAATACAGAGAAAATGGATCTGGTAACAGAGGTGAAAGATACAGATTCGGATGAATGGACTCGTGTATCGGTAACTATTACGATTGCATCTCAGACGGAGGTAACTACCGCGTTTTTCTTGGATAATATGCAGGGATGGGCTTGTTTTTCCTGTTTCCAGTTGGAAAAATCAATGGCAGCAAACAAATTTAACATGCTGCACGATGCATTTTTCGAAGATACATTTGACACAACAGGGGAATATGGCTGGAAATTAAGTCAGGGAGAAAGTGCAGACCAGATTGTAACAGATTCAGTTAAAGGTAAATGTGCAAGATTACGAGGTAACTTGTCCAAAGATAAGAGCCTGATGCAAACCGTAAAGGTGAGCGGAAAAGAAGGCGATGTATTTGTGCTCGGATGCAGTGTGAAAGCAGACGCCATTCCGGGCCGAACCTTCCGTGTTCGTGCAGTGGTTCATTTTACCGACAAAACAACGACAGAGACAATTGTGAACTGCAATCCGTATGTGACAGAGTGGCAGTTTGTCAATGGCGTAATCCTGACCAGGAAAGATGGTTCCACAACAAATAAGACCTACGAATCCATTCAGATCTATCTCGAATACCAGAAACAGCAGAATGATGCATTCTTTACCGGCTTACAGCTGATCCGTGATGATGCGGAAAGTTACGTGTATGATGCAAATGGAAATATTGTAAGTGCCAAGACAGCAGCGGAGCAGAATGCATTTATCTGCAACAAAACAGACCTGCTTTCCAAAATGGTTAAAGTGACCGGCTCTTCGTTTGAGTATGAATATGATGGAAAGAAAAATATGACAGCGGCAAGAAATTCAGAGGGAGTTCAGTACCGTTATACCTATGATAACAAGGGAAATCCGCAGGACGTAGTGATTCATCATGACAGGGTAAGTACGTCGGTAATGGCTGGCAGAAGTTATTATATTCGCCACAGAAAATCTGGTAAGTATATCGATGTAAAAGATGCATCTAATAAAGATGGAGCAGCAGTTCAGCAGTATGAGTTTTCGGGAAGTTCGGAGCAGAAATGGCGTATTGAGGATGCCGGAGAAGGATATATTATTTTCAAAGCATTTGACGGAAATGAGACATATGTACTGGATATCGGAACGGATGCAAATGGGGCAAAGGCGAAGTTAGCTGCATACGCAAACAAAGATTCACAGAAATTTCGTATCAAACCAGTAGGAGAAGGAATGTATTTGATCACAAGTAAAATTTCTAAGGACAAAAAAGCGATTGATCTTCCGAGAGCACAGCTTGATAATTCGATTCAGTTACAGATTTGGGATCAGTCAGAAACACATCCGAATCAGCAGTGGTATTTTGAGCCTGTTGCATATGAACGAAAGAGTGACCAGCCGATTTCCGGCGGGATTTATATGATGCGTCTTGGATACAGTGGACAGTATATGCAGGTAAATGGAACAACAGCGGGATCAACAGTTGTTCAGAATCGGTATTTAGGAAAAGAAGCACAGATGTTTCTGATTCATGGAGATGAAACAGGTGGATTTTTCCTGGAACCGGCCAATGCAGAGGGAAAAGCACTTTCTATGGCTTCGGATGGAACACTCACGCTGCAGGTGAAAAATACATCGGACAGCAAACAGAAATTCTGGTTTGAAGTGAGTGAAGAGGATAAAAATAATTATTGCATCAAACAGAACAGCCGGTATTTTATGATTCCAAGTCTCTCACATGAAGAGAATACAGCAATTAACGGAGCATATCCAACAGTAGAAGCCATGAGTCCACAGGAATTTATTTTGGAGAAATGCAGCGAACGTATGACGGCGCAGTATACCTACACGGCAACCGGCCGAAATGTAAAAACACTGACAGATGCCAGAGGATTTGTAACAACAAACGAATACGACAGCAAAGAACGCCTGCTGACGGGAGTTACCGATGCAAAAGGGAATAAGGTAACGTATACGTATGATACCAAGAATGACCTTCTGACCGGTGCGACGGCTTCTGATGGAACAAATACGGTAAAACTGGGTTATACGTATGATGAAGGTGACCGGTTAAAAACGATTGCCCACAATGGATTCGAGTATACCTATGAATATGATTTCCTCGGAAATCAGACCAGAATTCTGGCAGGCGGAAATGCACTGGAAGAATACGATTATCTTCCGTCGGACGGACCGCTCAGCGAAGTAAAGTATGCGACAGGAGAAGTGCTGAAAAACAGCTATGACAAGTACGAGCAGATCGTGGAGCAGAAGTGGAATGGAACGACAGTCTTCCGAAATATCTATGATGACTATGGAAATGTATTTTACCATGAGGATCTGGAAAACGACAGAAAGATTTTCTTTGACTATGACATGATCCAGAGAATGGCAGGATACCGCACAACAGATGGAGAAACGGCGCGCATTCAGTATGACAACAAGAACAGACGCACAGGCATGGTACATCAGATTGATGACAGCAAAATTTCAACATCGTGCGTATTTGGAGAGGTTGGAAAAGCACAGGCACCGGATGTGATTTATCAGATCAAGGTAAATGATGCAGTCAAAATTTCGTATACCTTTGACACGTTATGTCGTGTTACCAGAAAAACCATTCATCTGAAGGACAAAACATATCCGGTCGACTATACCTTTGTGCCGGGAAGAAAAGCGGGAATTACAACCTTGCTTCTCAAAGAAATCAACAATAACGGAAAGAAACTGTCCTTTGTTTATGATGCTGTGGGAAATATTGTTACGATTTCCGAGAATGGTGTTCAGAAAGTAAAATATACGTATAATGCTTTGAGTGAACTGACCCGTGTGGATTCTGCATGGGAAAATAAGAGTATTACGTATACCTACGATGCCGGAATGAATATGACGTCCAGAAAAGAGTATTCCTATACAACGGGAGCACTGGGCAATGCGGTAAAGACAGATCTGTTTACCTACCGTGCTTCAGGATGGAAAGATCAGCTTATTTCCTATAATGGCAGCAGCATTTCCTATGATGCGGTCGGCAACATTACAGCTTATCAGGGAAGAACACTGACCTGGTACAGAGGAAGCCTGCTGCAGAGTCTGACCTTAAACGGAAAGAAAGCAGTTTACCATTACGACAGCGAAGGACACAGAGTCCAGTGGAAAGACCTGAACGGAATCAGCCATAAGAACTACTGGTGCGGAAACAAACTGATGGGAACGAAGTATGGAGATGTACTGGTTCAGTTTGTTTACGGTGCGGATAAATCCCCGCTGATGCTGAAAAAGGGAGAAAAAGAGTATTATTACTTGTACAACAGCCAGAATGATGTCATAGGACTGATTGACAGCGATGGAAAACAGGTAGTAAACTATTCTTACGATGCATGGGGAAAACAGACTGGTCTGACCGATATCAGCGGAGAAAATATCGGAAAACTAAACCTATTCCGTTATCGTGCTTACTGCTACGATGACGATACCAAACTCTATGTCACCGCCAGCCGTTATTATGATCCGGAATTGTGCAGATTCCTTTGTGCGGACAACTTTGATGCTGTAAAAGCGAAAATGTTTAGCATGAATGGAAAGAACCTTTATGTGTACTGTTGCAACAATCCGGTGAATGCGGTAGATGATGATGGTGATTTTGGAATTTTAATGCTGGCATTCCCAGGAATCGATCCCAGAAAAGTAGCATGGAATATCTTAAAAGATGTATTTGTATATGCGGTACAGTGCGGAATGGCGAATGAGAAAGTAACCTTAGAAGGAATTGCAGAGGTGGCCATAGAAAGTGCAATCAGTAGTGTTTTGGGAGATAGCCAAGGAATTATCTTTTCAGTAGTAGTAAGTGGTTTGAAAGGAGGATATTTAGAGTATCAGGAATCAGGAGATATGGCAAGAGCAATGGGGGCAGGATTTTACGATGCTATAATGACCTTGTTAGAACCTAAAACGTATAACGCATATGTAAAAAATGAAACTATTGAGAATGCATTGGGTGCTTTTACAGACTTTTTTCAGTCTCCATTACTGAGCTATCCCAAAAGCGGTGTTTTGGATGGAGTGTTTGGAAAACCCAAGAAACAGGCAAATAAAAATGGATCAACACTTAAGAAAAACAGCAACATCAACTTTAGTACAAAAAAAGTTGGGGGGAAAAAGAAGAACTGGCAGAGTAATAAGCCTGCAATTTCCAGAAAAATGCAAAATATAGGACTTCCAGCGCTTAGATAGAAAAGTTTTAAGATGCCTTTGCGCGAAGAAAAATAGTTTTGTACAAAGGCAAAGCGTAAGAAATAACGAGGAGAAGATTGTATGAAAGTAGTATGGGGAAAATTTGGTACCGGCGTAGACCTGATTGTGTGTGCTATTAGTAGTTATTGGTGGGTGAGCCTGTGGGTAAATGAAAAAGATGCGTTCCACGCCTATTCATTAAAAACAAGTATCATAGTGTTTCTAGGAATAATGTTCTTTTTAAGCATAGCAGCTTATGGAACTGTGACATTTCTACTAAAACGAATTTATATTTATGAATGGGGAATAATGTTATCTTTTTGGGGCTATGAAAAAAAGATAGAATGGGAAGATTTTACTGTGATACAAAGATACAATGATCATTTTTTCTTCAACATATCGAAACAGAAAGATGACAGTTTGTTCTGGTGTACCTATCACCCATTTACCAGTATCATGATATTCGACAAGTTCCGCGGACCGGGCTGGGGAATCATACCGCTCAGCGCCGACGAATTTTGTGAACTCCTCACTTCATACGGTGTCAAGTATACGGAAAGTAAATAACATACAAAAAGAGTGGAAGTGGCCGTAAGATCCACGAATTACCAGCCACTTCCCTTTTTATATGCAAATTTAGAAAAAGAAAGAAGGAAATGCCAATGAAATCAATTTATCGCACGATCCTTGCCGCAGCAGGCAGCTTCCTTGCGGCACAGTTTGGAGGCTGGGATGCTGCGCTGGAAACGCTGGTCTGCTTCATGGCAATTGACTGGATCACAGGAGGTGTTCTGCTTCCTGTTGTTTTTAAAAAGAGTCCGAAATCTGAAAACGGAACGTTGGAGAGCCGTGCGGGATGGAAAGGGCTTTGCAGAAAAGGGATGATGCTGTTCTTTGTGCTGGTCGCGGAAAAACTGGATCAGCTCACACAGACGAATTATCTGCGGGATGCCGTCTGCATTGGATTTATTTTAAATGAAGCGGTTTCAATCTTGGAAAATGCAGGGCTGATGGGTGTGAAAATCCCTGAGGTTCTGCGGTCAAGGATTGATGTGCTGAGAAAGGAGGAGCAGAGTAAATGAGGGTTGACAGAAGCTATTGTAGCAACCAGAATACATGGTCGGAAAATCATCCGCAGTGTATTGTGGTACACAATACAGACAATTTTGCCGCCGGAGCCGATGCCCGCGCGCATGCAAGAGCGCAGTACCAGGGAAATTTTCAGATTATGTCGGCGCATTATTACGTAGATGACGGGGAGATCGCTTATCAGGCTGCGCCGCACAGCAGAGGATGCTGGCATGTCGGGAGAAATTATGGAAGTAAAAATCTATTCGGCAGATATGGAAACCGGAACAGCATCGCGGTTGAGATGTGCGTGCAGAAAGGATATGATTACGAAACCGCATTTTTACATACGGTGGAGCTGGTGAAAAACCTGATGAACGAGACGGGGATTCCATCAGATGCAGTTTACCGGCATTACGACATCTGCAGCAAAAACTGCCCGTCCCAGATTCAGAAGCGGGGAGACTGGGAGCGGTTCCAGCGTCTGATTCGGGAAACAGAAGACGGCAGTGAGAAAAGTGAATACAATCCCGGCATCTACCGTGTAACAGACCCGGCGCTCAACATCCGCACAGGTCCCGGAGTAGAATACCCGGTGGTGGGAGTCATCAAAGACCAGGGAAGCTATACGATCACAGAAATCAGAAACAAAAGCTGGGGCAGACTGCTGTCGGGAGCGGGATGGATCAACTGCCATAAAGCATATTGTTTTTACGGGGGAAGAGTATAAAATCCCATCTTTGCAAAACGATGTCATCGGACGGATTGACAGCGATGGAAAGCAGGGAGTAAACTATTCTTACGATGCAGGGGGAGAACTGGTAAATACCATGGATACAAGTGGTGCGAATATTGCACAGTCGAAAGAAATAACGAGGAGAAAATTGTATGAAAGTAATATGGGGAAAATTTGGTACAGGTGTAGATTTGATTCTGTGTGTTATTATTAATTACTATGTGGTGAGTATATGGGTAAATGGAAAAGATGAGTTCCATGCATATTCATTAAAAACAAGTATTATATTTCTAATAGAGGTAATGCTCGTTTTAAATATGGGGAAAACAGACCGGTCTGACCGATACCAGCGGAGAAAATATCGGAAAGCTCAATCCATTCCGCTATCGTGCTTACTGCTACGATGACGACACCAAGCTCTATGTCACCGCCAGCCGCTATTACGATCTGGAATTGTGCAGATTCCTTTGCGCAGACAACTTTGATGTTGTAAAAGCGGAAATGTTCAAAAAGTTAAATTAGTAGGTGGCAAATATGAAGGCAGGATATCGTAAATTTTATAAATATTTTAGTATATTGGTATTTATGGGCTGCGGATACCTTATGCTGAATTTTTGGGAAGAGGGAAAAGGTCAAATTAGTTCTTATAACATGCAAGATAAAGCACTTATGATATTGTGGTTTATGATTTATACTTTTGGTACGGCTGCTGGAATTATAAATACTTTAACCAGTATTTACATTTATGAATGGGGAATGCAGATCTCATTTTTGAAATATAAGAAAAAAATCGAATGGGAAGAATTTTCTGTTATACGAAGATATCATAATCATTTTTTCTTCAATATGTCAAAACAAAAAGATGCAGGTCCGTATTGGGCAATGTTTCATCCCTTTACCAGTTTTGTAATATTCGATAATTCGCGAAATCGTTCTGTTCATACCATGCCGCTTAACGCCGACGAATTTTGTGAACTGCTCACTTCATATGGTATTCAGTACACGGAAAGAAAATAAAGATCGAAGGAATTAAAGAGAAAATATGAGAGCAGGATATCGTAAGTTTTTTATGTTTGCACAAGTTGCTACATTAATAGGCATCGGGTATCTTATGACAAGATTTTGGGAAGATGCAAAAAATCAATGTGAATTATATAATTTGCCTCAAAAGCTTTGGGTAATATTTGGAATAATGTTTATTTGTGGGATAGTGTCATGGGGAAGTGTAGATGCCTTAACACGTATTTACATCCATAAGTGGGGAATGGAACTTGCCTTTTTGGGATATAAGAAAAAAATTGTATGGGAGGATTTTTCCGTTATACAAAGATATAAAAATCATTTTTTCTTTAACGTATCAAAACAAAAAGATAGTGGTCTGTTTTTTTCAACATATCATCCATTTACTAGCTTTGTGATATTTGATAAGTCACAATTTAGTTGTGTCCGTACTATGCCAATCAGTGCCGACGAATTTTGTGACCTCCTCACTTCATACGGTGTCAAGTATACGGAAAGTAAATAAAGCATGAGAAGAGTGGAAGTGGCCGTAAGATCCCACGAATTACCAGCCACTTCCCTTTTTATACGCAAATTTGGAAAAAGAAAGAAGGAAATGTTTTAGAATTATAGTTCGTTGGATACCAGTGAACTATAACAGAAAGTGTTCTGCTTCCCTGTTGTTTTTACGGAGAAAAGAGTGTAAAATAAATACAGACATCATTACATTGATGGAGGATAAACAGTTGCTTGAATGGATTAATGTTTTTAAGGTAAATCGGAAAATTAAATCCCGTCTCTGGCCGTGGATCAAGATTATTTTAAGTATTGTTCTTTTCTTTGCGGTATTTTACGGCGACATCTATGTTCATATTCTGGATGGAACAAATCTGGGACGAATTGTGGAAGCAATGATTCTGGTTGTGTTTTCGTTTCTGGACTATCTGATCTGCTTCATTTCCGTAGCCGAAATGGACTGTTTGAAAGACCGGCGGTATGCGGCGGCGAAAGAGAGCGGTGAATTTTACACGATTTCCCAAATCGAAAGCTCCCTGTTCAACTACGTGCCGCGTACCTATACGATTTATTACCGGCGGGGAAGCAGAAGACTTACCTTCGGCGTACGGACAAGAACGACAGGAAATCTGCTGGAAATGGGCAGCAGAGAATATTTCATAGGACCGACAGGAAAGCGCGAGCAGATTGTGAAAGACCTCGATACGCTGATGAAAGAAGTAAAAAAATACGCAAGATTTGACAAAGTCCTGGTACAGGCAATCAATGGAGAACCGGTAAAGAAATGATGCCGGTTCTTCTTGCTTTTACGTAAAAATGCAGGTAAGATAAAAACAGCATGAGTGTAATACACATGCGTGAAAAATCATCAACAGAGAAGGTATGAAAATGGAGGAAACAAAAGATGAATTATCTGAAGGAACGGGATGGTGACCTGTTCTCCAATGCGGATCTGAAACGGCTGATTGTGCCGCTTCTGATTGAACAGCTTCTTGCCATCGCAGTCGGCATGGCGGATTCAATTATGGTATCCAGTGTCGGCGAGGCGGCGGTGTCGAGTGTGTCGCTGATTGATACAATCTTTATTCTGCTGATCAACATGTTCACCGCGATTGCAACCGGCGGAGCCGTCGTGTGCGGCCAGTATATCGGAAAGAAGCGGCCGCATAAAGCATGTGAGGCAGCTGACCAGCTTCTGCTGGTGACAACGGCGCTGTCAGTTGTGATCATGGCGGCGGTCTATCTTTTAAAGCCGTTTATTCTGCATGTTGTGTTTGGAAACATTACGGCAGAGGTAGAAAGAAACTGCAATATTTATCTGATGATCGTAGCGGCCTCCATTCCGTTTCTGGCGGTTTACAACGGCTGTGCGGCCATTTTCCGTGCGCAGGGTGATTCGAAAACGCCGATGAAAATATCCATCGTCATGAACCTGATCAATATTTCGGGAAATGCGCTTCTGGTCTATGCGCTGAAATTCGGCGTGGACGGCGTTGCGATTCCGACGCTGCTTTCACGTATGTACGCGGCTGTGGCAGCATTTGTTCTCGTACATAATAAGCGGTATCTGGTGCGGTGCTCTTATCCGGTGAAAGTAAAACCGGATTTCCATATGCTGAAAAAAATCCTTGGCATCGGCATTCCGAACGGCCTCGAGAACAGTATGTTCCAGCTCGGCAAAATCATGGTCTTAAGTATGATCACACAGTTCGGAACAGCGTCGATCGCGGCAAATGCGGTGTCCAACACGATTGCTGTCTTCCAGACACTGCCCGGTATGGCGATCGGAAATGCAGTGCTGACCGTAAGCGCACAGTGCGCGGGAGCGGGAGACTATGAGCAGGTAAAATACTATGCGAAAAAGCTGCACATCATCATTTATGGACTGATGATCGTCTGCTGTCTCGGTGTCATCGCGGCACTTCCGGCAGTGCTTCACGTTTACAGTCTGTCTGCGGAGGCAACTGCCATGACGGAAGATATCATCGTTTACCATGGTATCTGCTGTATGATAATCTGGCCAATTGCCTTCACCCTGCCGAATGTACTCCGCGCGTCCAATGATGTGGCATTTTGTATGATTCTCTCGATCCTTTCCATGTGGATCTGCAGAATCGGCATGAGCTATGTGCTCGGTGTGCGTATGGGATTCGGTGTCTTTGGTGTCTGGGTCGCCATGACGATGGACTGGGTTGTTCGTGCTATTTTCTTTGTCCTTCGCTATCGAAGTGGGAAGTGGCAGCATCAGATGTGATGAAAAATACGGAATGTTTTGGGGAGAGAGAAAAAACGATACATCTGGAGGAAGTTATTATTATGAAAAACGCAAAGAAACTGATTCCCGGAGCAGCGATTGCGCTGGTGATTGCGGTTGCAGCGAAATTCCTGGAAAGCCTGGAGGAGAGCGCCGGACTGCACTTTATCGGGGCGTCGGTCATCGCCATGTTTATCGGTATGATTGTGAATGCCCTTTACAAGCCGAACAGCGTGACAGCGCCGGGAATTAAATTTACATCGAAGAAGATCCTGAAATTTGCGATTATTCTGCTCGGAGCGAGCCTGAATATCCGCACGGTACTGACGGTCGGAAGATTTTCCCTGACGGTTATGGTATTTACCCTGGCAACGTGCTTTGGCCTCGGCGCACTGATCGGAAAAGCACTTGGACTGAACTGGAAGACGAGCAGCCTCATCAACGCCGGCACGGGTATCTGCGGCGGTTCCGCGATCGCGGCAATCGCGCCGGTCATCGAGGCGACCGATATGGACATTGCCTATGGCCTCTCCGCAACGTTTTTATTTGATACGGTCATGATCGTCGTATTCCCGATCCTCGGTCACTGGATGGGCCTTTCGGATGCCGCGTTTGGCCTCTGGGCCGGAACTGCGGTCAACGACACATCAAGCGTCGTTGCCACCGGTTACGCATTCAGCGAGGCCGCCGGTGATTTCGCAACCATGGTAAAACTGACACGGACCCTCGCCATCATTCCGGCCGTCCTGGCATTCGCCGCCATCAACGTACATCTGAAACGGAAGGCGCAGGCAGCAGAAGGAACCGCCGTAAAGGTAAGCATCAAATCCATTTTTCCATGGTTTATCTTAGGTTTTCTCGCCATGTCAGCACTGACCTCCTTAGGTCTTATCCCGGCAGGCACAGCAGCCGCATTAAAAACCATCAGCAAATTTCTGATGGTAGCCGCCCTTGCGGCCATCGGCCTGAACACCGATTTCAAATCCCTCTGCCGCTCCGGCGCAAAGCCGATGCTGCACGGATTCATCATTTCGCTGCTGGTAGTCCTGGTAGCGATTGCAGTCGAATTTGCGATCGGCATTGCGCCGCATGGGGTACTGTAAAGAAACAGAGAATTAAAAATCCAGGCATCCGTATAGGATGCCTGGATTTTTTAAATCAAAACGGGTTTGTCGTTTCCTTCAAAAACGTTTTCAAAACCTGCAGCACCCCGTTCTCCCAGTACGGCGGGCAGGTGTGTTTTACTGAGGCGATGACTTCCGCTCGGGCGTTGGAGACGGCGTAGCTTTCGCCGGCGTTCTGAAGCATTTCGATGTCGTTCAGGTTGTCGCCGAAGCAGCAGACTTCGTCTGGGGTAAGGCCAAAGTAGTTCATCAGAAATGAGAGACCGGTCCATTTGCTGACGCCGCGGGCGTTGCAGTCCAACCATTCCTTACCGGCGACAGCGAGTTTTGCCTGATGCTTCCACGCCGGGATGAAATTTGGGGAGCAAAGCTCTTCACAGGAGGTTGGATGGTAGATCGTGAATTTGATAATGTCCTCGTTTTCTACCTTCGACAGATCCGGTACTTCGCGGACATCGAAGCCGTAGGAGTCGCGGAGCCAGTGAAACATGCGGCTTCCGGCATCTTCGGCGAGGCAGTAGTCCGGGGTGGCGGCAAAGCAGTTGCAGGACGGAAGTTCGTCATATACCATGCGGCACATGGATTTCCAGAGTGCCGTTTCCATCGGATATGTTTTCAGAATCTTTTCCGGTGTGCGCACGACAGTTCCGCCATCGGAGATGTAGAGCAGGCGGTCCTTGATCGGAGCGAAAAGCTTCTGTTCACTGGAAAACTGGCGGCCGGAACAGACAACAAAATGGATGCCCTGGTCGACAAGCCTGGAAACAACAGTCATATATTCCGGGTCGATCAGAAGTGTGCCGTCTTTGACGAGCGTTCCATCGACATCGGTTGCAATCAACTTTATCATAATAGAAAATCTCCTTATCTTGTCACAGAAAAAATTCAAACTATAGCAAGACCAGAAAATAACGCAAAAAAGGCAGTGCTGCAGGGCGCGAATTACAAGGAACGGATTTGAAGGCGTACCGGGGTACGACGAAAATCTGTGACGCAGTAATTCACGTTCTGCAGTGCTGAATTTTTTGCATTATTTTCTGGGATTGCTATAAACAAGATTATATCGTGAATTGCTTCGGGGTGCAAGCCGGAACCGGAGGAACGCAAAACTCCACGTTGACGAAATGCGGAAATAAGGCGTAAAATAAAGAAAAATATATATCCACAGGGGGATTTTTATTATGGCATTTATTCAGGTAAGCTTCATGTCAAAAACTTTAATGCGCACCGTACCGCTGCAGGTTATTCTGCCGGTCGACAAATTTACCTTTGGGCAGCCGGAGCGCGAGGAAAAACCGTTTAAAACGCTGTATTTGCTGCATGGCATTTTTGGGAATGAGACAGACTGGGTTCATGGAACCAGAATCCAAAGATGGGCAGAGGAGAAAAACCTTGCCGTTGTCATGCCGGCCGGCGAGAATGCGTTTTATGTGGATCAGCCGTCCATCGGTGCCATGCACGGACAGTTTATCGGAGAAGAACTGGTTGAGATTACAAGAAAAATGTTTCCACTGTCCAGAAAAAGAGAAGACACCTTTATCGGAGGTCTTTCCATGGGTGGTTTTGGCGCACTCAGAAATGGCCTGAAATATCACGATACCTTCGGGGCTGTGATCTGCCTGTCCGGTGCACTTCATGTGCTGGAAAATCCGGAAGAGAGCAGAGCGGACAGCTTTGCACATGAAGAAGGTTATTTCGGAAATCTGGTCGAAGCAGCAAAGAGTGACAAAAACCCGGCTGTTCTTATCGAGCAGTTAAAGGAAGCACGGAAAAAAGATCCGTCTGTCAATGTGCCGACCGTATTCCAGGCGTGCGGAACAGAGGACGGACTTCTGGAAGTAAACCGTCTCTACCATAAACGGATGGAAGAGAGCGGCATGGACATTGTCTACTATGAGAGTAAGGGTGGCCATGAATGGGATTTCTGGGATGAGTGGATCAAAAAGGCACTGGACTGGCTGCCACTTGAGGAAAAGACGGAAGGCCTGAACAGCGGAAACGTAAATGTTTAAAGGAAAAAGGGAGACAGGCAATGCCAGAAACGAGAAATGACGAATTGTACCGTGCGTTAAAACACAACGGTTACCCGGACGACTTCTGCCGGGAAATTGCATACCGCCAGATGAACACCGATTTTACCGCCACGCGGATGCTCGGCTATCTCTACCGCGTCACAAGCCCGCGCGCCGAGGACGTTGTCGATGAGATGCTGGCTATCCTGAGTGACCGCAAAGCATGGATTGAGAAAAAACAGTCTGAGGAAGCCCAGGCGGCGATCAGCAGAATGTACCGGGAAGGCCTGTAACCTGGGCGGGCGTTTATGCAGAAAAAGCAGAAGGAACGGGCTTGCATTCTTTTCCGGTTTCTGCTACAATCAGTGCAGTGAAAAAGCGAAGAAAAGAAACAGTAGCGACAGAGCGCATTCAGAGAGAAAGCGGCAGGTGAAAGCTTTTTGCAGAATCTATCGTGAACCGGTCTTGGAGCTGTGCACCGAAGAGAAGAAAATCCATCAGGAAAAATTTATTTCGTAGGCTGCACCGGGATCTCCCGTTACAGAGAAGGTACAGAGAGCAGAGATCACGCGTATTACAAAATACAAAAATCGTGGGGTACAAATGTTCTGTGTCAGAGTGCAGGAGTTTTCCTGAATTTAGGTGGTACCGCGGATAAAAAAATTCGCCCTAAACTGCAGCTTGCGGTTTAGGGCTTTTTTTCTGTTTGAAAACTGCGCATCGCATTCTCGTTACTTCAGTGATGAGTTAGATGCGTAAAATGTTGACTAAAAGCTTAAAATCGGACAGGCTGGAATGTTCTCGCGTCTGGAAGACTTCAGATGTTGAAAACCCAAAGAATAAGGAGGAAATCAGAAAATGAAACTTGAAAAATTAGTAGGAGAACGCTTCAAAGAAAGACCTGCTGACTGTGTCATCGACAGCCATGCTATTATGGTAAAAGGCGGATACATCAAATATATGGCAAACGGAATCTATTCTTCCTATCTGCCGCTGCGTCGCATTGTGCGCAAAATCGAGCAGATCCTGCGCGAGGAGATGGACAAAATCGACGGCCAGGAAGTGCAGTTCCCGGTTGTCATGCCGGCTTCTCTGTGGGATGAGTCCGGCCGTTACGATAGCATCGGCGATGAGCTGCTGCGCTTCACAGACCGCAACAATGCCAAAATGGTACTCGGCATGACCCACGAGGAGGCAGCCGTACACCTTGTACGCGAGTATGCACAGAGCTACACCAAATATCCGTTTATGATCTATCAGATCCAGACAAAATTCCGTGATGAGGCCCGTCCGAGAGCTGGACTGATCCGTGTGCGTGAGTTTACGATGAAGGATGCTTACTCCTTCCATACCAGCCAGGAAGATCTGGAGCAGTATTACGAGAAATGCCACGCAGCATACGAGCGCATCTTCGAGCGTGTCGGCGTGCCGGAGGTGGTATCTGTCAAATCCGATTCCGGTATGATGGGCGGAAATATCTCCCACGAGTTCATGCTTCTGACTCCGGTCGGAGAGGATTCCATCGTTCTGTGTGATTCCTGCGATTACAGAGCCAACATGGAGGCAGCTGAGAACATTTCAGATATCGCAAGAGACGCAGAATCCGCTGCACTCGAAAAGGTTTATACACCGAACGTCCACACCATTGAAGACGTCTGCAATTTCTTCGGAGACGAGACAAAGAACTCCTGCAAAGCCGTTGTTTATCAGCAGAATGTTGATGATAAATACGTTGTCCTTTTCATCCGCGGCGATCTCGAAGTCAACGAGACGAAGCTGGTCAACTTCCTCGGCGAGCAGGTTCACGCAGCCGTGATCACCGAAGAATGCGGCCTGAACGCAGGCTACATCGGACCGGTGAACCTGAAGGTGAACGGAGATGCCGTTGTCCTCTACGATAAATCCCTCGAGGGAAGAAATAACCTTTCCTGCGGAGCCAACGAGGCAGAGCATCATTACAAAGGACTCGACATGGAGCGCGACGTTCCGAATGCCGAGTATCACGATTTTGCAAAAATCCAGGAGGGCGGCATCTGCCCGAAATGCGGCAAAAAGACTGTGAAGATCTCCAGAGGTATCGAGGTCGGAAATATCTTCCAGCTTGGAACCAAATATACAAAATCCATGAATATGACCTATGTCGATGCAAACGGCGAGAGCAAGACCCCGATCATGGGATGCTACGGTATCGGTGTCGGCCGTCTGGCAGCATCGGTCTGCGAGGCACATCACGATGAGTACGGCCCGATCTGGCCGAAAGCTATCGCTCCGTGGCAGGTACACCTCTGTGCAGTCCGCGTCGATGACGAGGGAGTCAGAGCATATGCGGACAAGCTGTACGAGGATCTGCAGAATGCAGGCATCGAAGTGATCTACGACGACAGAAGCGTCAGAGCCGGCGTAATGTTTGCCGATGCCGACCTGCTCGGCATTCCGCTGCGCATCATCGTAAGCCCGAAAAACATGAAACAGGGCGTTGTCGAGGTTGCATCCCGCGATAAGACTCTGAAAACACAGATTCCGCTGGAAAATGTGATGGAAGAGATTAAACAGTATCTGTAATGATTCAGAACCATGCGAAAGGGAAGAAAAATCGCGATGGGGCTCGGAAGAAGTTCGACAGGAGAAAACACGATATGGAACTCTGGGATATCTATGATGAAAACAAACAGCCGACCGGCCGCACGATGAAGCGGAATGACTGGCATATGAAGCCGGACGAATTTCACCTGACGGTGCTCGGCGTAATCGCAAGACCGGACGGAACCTTCCTTATCACAAAACGTGTCATGACGAAAGCCTGGGCACCGGGCTGGTGGGAGGTTTCCGGCGGCGCGGCACAGGCAGGAGAGAGCTCTTGGGAGGCCGTGCGCCGTGAGGTCAGAGAGGAAACCGGACTCGATGTGAGCAAGGCAGACGGCGGCTACCTCTTCACTTACCGGCGTATCAACCCGGATGAGGGAGACAACTACTTTGTCGATGTCTATCGCTTCGTGATGGATGTCAAAGACGAGGATCTTCACCTTCAGGAGGAAGAAACGGACGGCTACCGTTTTGCTACGTTGGACGAAATCAAAGGATACGCCGCAGAAGGAAAATTCCTGCATTACGACAGCATCCGCCAGGCATTTGAACTGTAACAGAGAAATGAGATAAGAAAAACGCGTTCCCGCCGGAAACCACAGGGGTTTCCGAAAACGGGAACGCGTTTTCTTAGCCTTAGAGCGTGTCTGAAAAAGGCTTTTCGCAAGCAGTTAATTGCAGTTAATTGCGATTGAATACTTCGCGGTTGAGCGCCTTTTCCTGATGGCTGACAATCGTTGTGCAGACAGCATCGCCTGTGATGTTGACGGCGGTACGCAGCATATCGAGAATACGGTCGATACCCATGATAAGAGCGATACCCTCCGTTGGCAGTCCGACGGAATTCAGTACCATAGCCAGGGTAACAAGTCCGACGCTTGGGATACCGGCGGTACCGATGGAAGCCAGTGTTGCGGTAACAACAACCGTTGCGAGGTTTGCCGGAGTCAGATGAATACCGTACGCCTCTGCGATGAAGATGACAGCGACACCCTGCATAATGGAGGTACCATCCATGTTGATGGTTGCGCCGAGCGGAATGGTGAACGAAGAAATCTGCTTCGAGACACCCATCTTTTTGTTCAGCGTATCAATCGACATCGGGATTGTCGCGTTGGAGGTTGCGGTGGAAAATGCAAATCCCATAACCGGAAGGAATTTCTTCACGAATTTAATCGGATTCAGCCGTGTGAATACGAACAGAAGAACCTGATAAATGACGAAGCACTGCAGTGCCAGCGCCAGTGTTACATTTCCCATGTATTTCAGCATCGGTGCGAACGCAGAAAAGCCGACCGTTGCAAAGGTACGTGCAATCAGACAGAAAACGCCGACCGGGGCCACCTTCATGACCGTCATGGTCATTTCCATCATGACATCGTTAAACTGGCTGATAAAGTTGGAAACGACCGAAGCGCGGTTTCCGAGCTTTGCCAGCATTACGCCGACAAACAGGGCGAATACGATGATGGGAAGCATATCGCCGTTTGCCATGGAACCAATCGGGTTCTTCGGGATGATGTTGAGCAGTGTATCCACCAGGCTGACGCTGGAATCTGCTGCTGTCGAGGACAGGTCTGCTTTCTGAACCGCACCCATGTTAAGTCCGAGACCCGGGTGAATGAGCAGGGCGGTTCCAAGTGCGATGCAGACGGCAAGTGCTGTGGTAACAAGGTAAAAGCCGATCGTTTTTACGCCGACCTTTCCGAGGGTTTTGCTGTCTCCGATGGACATACTTCCGCAGACGAGGGAGCAGAAGACAAGCGGTACGACAAGCATCTGCATCAGGCGGATAAAGCCCTGTCCGATGACATACAGCACACCTTCTACGATGACGGTGTCCTTGATATAGCTGGACGGGATCCAATAGTGAATCACCACGCCGAGCAGCGCACCGGCCAGCAGGGCAATAAAAATCTGGGTGGAAAGCCCGGGCTTCTTTTTTGACTTTTCCGTTGTTTCTTTTCTGTTTCGGACCATTATTCGATTCCTCCGGTTTCTTCGAGATATTCTTTCAGTGCCGTTTTCCAGTCGAGCGGCTCAGGAATACCGGTCAGGCGGAGCATCATGTTGTCCAGAACAGAATAGGTTGGGCGGACATCATCGCGTGCGACAACCGGGTAGAGATCAAGATCACCGGTTTTTCCAGTATACTCGAGGATGGTTCTTGCAAACTCATAGCGGCTGCAGCTTCCGGGGCAGACAACGTGGTACAGACCATACTCCTCGCTGTCGATAAAGTGGCAGATCACGCGTGCAAGCTCAAAAGCACTGGTCGGAGCCGCATACTGGTTGTTTGGAACCTCCATCGTGCCGCCTTTTGCCGCATTGCGGAGTACTTCATCCACAAAATCGCGGCCGATCCCGTAAATCCAGGAGCTTCGGATGATGACAAAGCGGTTCAAAAGCTGTGTCAGGATTTTCTCTCCGGCCTCTTTTGATTTTCCGTAGATCGTACGCGGATGCACGGTATCAAACTCGTTGTACGGGATGCGGGATTCCTTGTCGAAAACATCATCCGTTGAGATCTGAATAACCTTTGCGTCGATATCATTGGCGGCAAGCGCTACGTTGCGCACACCGATGGCATTGACACGATAGGCTTCGTCGATGTTTTTTTCACACTCGGCAACGTCGGTCATACCGGCGCAGTTGATGATAACGTCGGGACGGTTGACATAAACGAACTGTGTGACTTCATCGATTTTGGTAATATCAACCTCGTGAATATCCGTCGGAAGAAGCTGATATTCCACACCCTCCAGCAGTTCCAGAAGGGCAGTACCGATGTGGCCTTCGGCACCTGTAATCCATATTTTTTTCATAGGTTCTCTCCTGTCCTTGATTTATATACAGAAAAACTGTAATTGTATTTATTTTACCTGTGGACTTTACAGAAGTCAATAAATTATGGAAAGTCTCTGTGCAGAACCGGAAAAAAGTGGTATCATTTCTGTATATGTCTGCGGTGTAAGACTGCATATCTGCTACAAAAGAAGGAGGAGTATTTTTGAAAAAGAACAAATATGAAATCGACATGTGCAACGGCACGATTATGGACAAGCTGATTTCCTTTTCGCTGCCGCTGATGGTGTCCGGCATTCTGCAGCTGATGTTCAACGCGGTGGATATCATCGTCGTCGGACGGTTCAGCGGAAGCCAGGCGCTTGCGGCTGTCGGATCGACAACGGCGCTCATCAACGTGTTCATCAACCTGTTTATGGGAATCTCGCTCGGTGCGAATGTGCTTGCGGCGCGGTATTATGCAGCGGGGCGCGACTGGGAGATGTCGGAAACGGTACATACATCGATCATGCTGGCGCTGATCAGCGGCGTTGTGATGGCGTTTGTGGGCGTATTTTTTGCAAAAGGCGCGCTGGAGCTGATGGATACACCGGCGGATGTCATTGATCAGTCGGCATTGTATATGAGAATTTACTTTATGGGAATGCCGTTTTTCATGCTGTACAACTACGGTGCGGCGATTCTGCGTGCCGTCGGCGACACGAAGCGGCCGCTGTATTTCCTGATTGTATCGGGTGTGATCAACGCTGGTCTGAATATGTTCCTCGTGATCGTGTTCAGTCTCGGCGTGGCAGGTGTGGCGATTGCAACGATGGTTTCGCAGGCGATCTCCTGCGTGCTGGTTCTGCGGTGCCTCTATAAGAGCGAGGGAAGTTATCAGCTCCGGTTCTCGAAGCTGTGCCTGAAAAAGGATTACATCATCCCGATTTTCCAGGTCGGCATCCCGGCGGGTATTCAGAGTACCGTTATCAACTTCTCGAACGTGCTGCTGCAGTCATCCGTCAATTCCTTCGGTTCGATTGCAATGGCAGGCTACACGGCGGCCAACAATGTGCTGGGATTTTTATACACCTCAGTCAACTCCGTCACCCAGGCGTGCATGAGCTTCACAAGCCAGAACTACGGTGTCGGAAAATACAAACGAATGGATAAGGTGCTGATCGACTGCCTGATTCTCTCCAGCGGCATCGCACTGGTGATGGGTGGCGGCGCGTATCTGTTCGGTACGGAAATCCTGCAGATTTACACTGGGGACCCGGAGGTTATCCGCTGCGGTATGGAAATTCTGTCGATCACGACGGTTCCGTATTTCCTCTGCGGCATCATGGACCTCTTCCCGGGAGCCCTGCGCGGTATGGGATGCTCGGCGGTGCCGATGATTCTGTCCGTCATCGGAACGGTCGGAACGCGAATCGTGTGGATCTTCGGCATTTTCCCGCAGCACCGCTCGCTGTATGTGCTGTTCATTTCGTATCCGGGATCGTGGATCATCACGATTATCATGCAGGTGATCTGCTATCTGATTATGCGGAAGAAAGTCTACAGCCGGGCAGCAGCCGTATAAAAAAGAGAAAAAAGACAAAAAGCCAGAAAAACCGCGGATAAATCCATTTTTAGGTGGAATTATCCGCGGTTGTGTGATAAGATGGCTGTATGCGAAGAGGCAGGTAGAAGATACAGGGACACCTGCCTCTTACTCTGTGAAAAAGGAGAGAAGAGAGAACATATGAAAAAGTTTTATGCATGGTATCAGAAGCATATTACAGGTGCGATCTTTACCGGACTGCTTCTCGGTATCTTAACCGGACTTCTTCTGGCGGACCGCTTTACGCCGATTCTGACCGTAACCGGCGTCATCGGCGGCATCTACATGAACGCCTTGAATATGATGATTTTCCCGATGGTATTCTGCTCAATTGTCATGGGCATCTGCAGCATCGGAAATGCAAAAACGACAGGTAAGATCACCGGCTACTCGATGATTTTCTTCCTGTGCACCACCGCGATTGCAAGTGCAGTCGGCATTATCATTCCAAGACTGATCCGCCTCGGAAAGGGAGTCCATTTTGAGATGGCAACTTCCGATATCCAGGCGACCGAGATGACCAGCATCCTCGACACGATCAAAAACCTGATCCCGTCCAACCCGGTGAAAGCATTTGCGGAGGGCAACATGCTCCAGGTACTCGTGTTCGCTGTCGTTGTCGGCTTTACGCTGATTGCGGTCGGAGAGAAGGGACAGCCGCTCTTAAACGTGATCGACTCCCTGAATGAGGTCTGCTTAAAAGTCATCAGCACCGTTATGTACTTCACCCCGATCGGTGTCTTCTGTACGATCGTGCCGGTTGTCGAGGCAAACGGAACCAAAACCATCGTTTCCCTGGCAACCCAGCTCATCATTCTGTATGTGGCATTCTATGGATTTGCGATCGTCGTCTACGGCGGCGCTGTAAAACTCATCGGAAAGACGAGTCCGGTCAAGTTCTTTAAGGCGATCATGCCGGCAGCCCTGAATGCATTCGGAACATGTTCCAGTTCCGCGACGATCCCAATCAGCAAGCGCTGTGTCGAGAAAGAACTCGGCGTTTCGAACCAGATCAGCAGTATTGCAATCCCGCTCGGTGCCACCGTCAACATGGATGCGGTATCGATCCTGATGTCGTTTATGATCATGTTCTTCGCAAATGCCTGCGGCATCAACGTCAGCATTTCGATGATGGTGATCATTCTGCTTGCCAACGTCCTGCTTTCTGTCGGAACACCGGGTATTCCGGGCGGCGCGATCGCATCATTCGCAGCACTCGCCACGATGGCAGGTCTTCCGGCCGGCGTCATGGGCGTTTACATCAGCATCAACACACTGTGTGACATGGGTGCCACCTGCGTCAACGTCATCGGCGATATGGCAGGCTGCGTTGTGCTGCAGGAGAAAATCAAACTGGAAGAAAACTAAAAAATGTTACATAGAAAAAGAGGGATTCCTTTCACGGGAGTCCCTCTTTTGCAATGCGTAAAATAAATTAAATATAGTCCGAAACATATGGAATATGGTGGAAGAGCAGGTCATCCAGGCATTCCACAGTCTGCGGCGTTGTTTCGATGCGCGCCATCTCATACAGCTTGGAAGCCGTCTTGTAGCCGAGCAGCAGTGTCGTGAGCGATGCGATCGTCATTTTCATCACATGGTCCGGCTCGCGGTCGGTCGGCACACAGTGTCCTTTTTCAAAGAAGAATGTGAAGCTGTCATTGTTCCACGGAAGCAGCTCATCCTCGATCTCAAAACGGATACACACATCCGGCTCGTCCGGGTCGCAGGCGTAATGTTCCATAAACTGCACGACATCGATGATACGCCCCATCGAGTACGGGCGAATCGTTTCTTTGATATCGCTGTCCTCAAGCTCGAACGCGATGGGTTCACTGTAGTAGTTATTTCCTTTGACCTCATCGATCATGGAATCGTGCGCATGAATATACTCCCAGAGTCCCAGCTGTGCTTCGCGGTTCAGATAGATCATCTCTTTGATATGCATGATATCGGAGCTGATCAGATAGACCATGTAGCCGTACGGCACATCATCAGCGGAATAGTAGATCGCAACGACGGTATCATCCTCATCCCAGCGGAAATATTCTTCCCACGCCAGATTGTTGCGGTAGAGGCAGCCGTGCGTCTTCGAAGCAAATTTGGTATGTAGTTCCTTAAAATCCTTGTCATCCCATGCCACGCGGCGCACATAGCCAGGGGCTTTGAGTTTCCGCGGCACCTGCGTGTCCTTGATGGTGTACGTCATCTTATTGGAAATGATTTCCCATCCGAGATTCCGGTAGAGCGGAATAGAGTAGGGATAGAGAAGCGCAAAGGAACGGTGGTTTTCCCGCATGCGCGTGAGACTCCGGATCATCAGCTTTTTCATGATGCCCTGGCCGGTGTATTCCGGGTAGGTGCAGACGCTGGTGACAAAACCGACGGGATAGCGGACACCGTAGATATTCATGTCCAGCGGATAAACCGCGAACTGTGATACCAGATCCTCCTCGCAGAAACAGCCGAGCACATCGGCACGGACGAGAACCGGGAATTTGGACTGCTTGATTTCATCGTCTTTCCATCCGCTTTCGGAAAGCTCCTGCTCTGTAACCTGAAAGGCGTAGCGCAGAAGTGCATTGTACTGCTCTGCGTCGTCGATGGTCAGCGGGCGGAAGGTTAAGTTCGAATCTTTCGTTTGAATCATGGATTACTCCCTCATTTTATTGTGAATCAAAGTATAGTGAATCAGATACTTTATTTTTTCGTAAATATTCTATCATAAGAAATGGAATTTGTGCAGTTAAAAATAAAGCCCATTCCGCAAATTTGGTAAAAAGATCAAAATAGTGTTAGAAATCGGATAAAAACTTCAAGAAACAGACAAAAAAATCTAATAAAATGAAAAACATACAGGGATAGTCTGCGCGAAAAAGTAGACATACGATTTCCAGGGTGACTGCGTTGAGATCGACGTGTTCAATCCGGAGACAAGAAAATATGTCTGGGACGTATGCAAGAAGAACTACTACGATTACGGCATCAATGCTTTCTGGCTGGATAACTCCGAGCCGGATTACGGTGTTTACGATTTCGATCATTACCGCTATATTGAAGGACCGGCGCTCTCCTGCAGCAACATCTATCCGCAGTTATACAGCCGTGTCTTCTATGATAAGAAGAAAAAACCGACCGCGTAAAACCGGTCGGTTTTTTTGAATAAATTTCCATTACAGGACGGTTTTTGTACACTTTTTTCTTGACGAAACGGGAAACAATCGTTACACTATTATGTATAACTGTAATTAAAATGGGAAAATGTAGCAAAACGCGGAAGCACACAAAGGGGTAATGAAGTTTTGTGTGTACCGGGGAGAAGAGAGGGAAACAGATGAATCAGACCGAATTGCCGGAATGTGAAAAAATAAATAAGAAAGAGCCTTCTAAGGATGTTCAGATGACACAGAAACAGGCAGAACGTCTGGTGGAACATCTGAAGAATATTTTCATGTATGTGCGGGTTCTCCGTCCGGATGAGATCGGAGATTTTATTATCGATGAAGAGAATGGCAAGCTGTGTGAATGCTACGCAGTATGGAACAAAGCGATGCCGTGCCTTAACTGTATTTCCGAAAAAGCCCTGCGGGAGAAATCGCAGAAATCAAAACTGGAATGCATTGCGTCGAATGTGTATCAGGTCATTGCAAGATACGTGGAGATCGAAGGAGAACCATGCGTGATCGAGATGATCAACCGTCTCGACGATGAAACACTGATGGACTCCGAAGGACGCCAGAATCTGGTAAGCAAGCTGAACAGCTACAGCGAAGAGCTGTATCGTGACGCGCTGACCGGAGTATTCAACCGCCGCTACTTCGAAGACCAGATCCGGGACGCCAGCTTTTGCTGCGGCGTAGCCATGATCGATCTCGATGATTTCAAATTATACAACGATACATACGGCCACAATGCCGGAGATATGGCGCTTGACACCATTGTAAAGACCGTCAACCGCTGCACCCGACGTACCGACCGTCTGATCCGCTTAGGAGGAGACGAATTTCTGCTGGTTCTGCCGGAGATGGATGAGGAAAACTTTGTACAGAAATTAAAACAGATTCAGTCACAGATCCATGAGGCACAGGTGCCGGGCTACTCGAAGATGCGTCTTTCCGTCAGCGTAGGAGGTGTTCTGACAAGAGATGAGACGATCGGCGAAGCTGCGATGCGTGCCGACCAGCTGATGTATCTTGCAAAACAACGGAAAAACATGGTTGTCACCGAGAAAGACCAGATCCTGGGTTGTCAGGACGATGTTGTCCGTCAGGAAAACCGCAGAGAAAAACAGCGCATCCTGATCGTGGATGATTCCGAGATGAACCGTATCATCCTCTCGGAGATTCTGCAGGATGAATACGATATCATCGAGGCTTCCACCGGCGAAGAGTGCCTGCGTCTGCTGGAAGAATACGGAACAGGCCTTGCGCTGATCCTTCTGGATATCGTCATGCCGGGCATGGACGGTTTCGGAGTGCTTGACTACATGAACCGCAACCACTGGATCGAAGAGGTTCCGGTCATCATGATATCGAGCGAGGATTCCACCGCATTTGTGCGCCGTGCGTATGAGCAGGGTGTATCCGATTATATCAGTCGTCCGTTTGATGCAAAAGTTGTTTACCAGCGTGTCTTCAACACGATCAAATTATATGCAAAACAGCGCCGTCTCGTGACGCTCGTCACCGAGCAGATTTACGAAAAAGAGAAAAACAATCAGATGATGATCAGTATCCTGAGCCATATCATGGAATTCCGGAATGGCGAGAGCGGACTTCATGTCCACCACATCAACGTTCTGACCAGTATGCTCCTCGAGCGTCTGGTACAGAAGACAGACCGCTACCACTTAAGCTGGTCCGATCAGCTGATGATCACAACGGCATCCGCACTGCACGATATCGGAAAGATGGGCATTGACGAGAACATTTTAAATAAGCCGGGAAGGCTGACGAAAGAAGAGTTCGAGGAGATGAAGAAACATACCCTGATCGGAGCGTCCATGCTGAAGAGCCTGGAACTGTATCAGGACGAGAAGCTGGTACAGATTGCGTACCAGATCTGTCGCTGGCATCATGAGCGGTACGACGGAAAGGGTTACCCGGACGGCTTAAAAGGTGAGGAGATCCCGATTGCAGCCCAGGTTGTATCGATTGCCGATGTTTACGATGCGCTGACAAGCGAGCGTGTCTACAAATCGGCATACACGCACGAGAAAGCCATCGAGATGATCCTGAACGGCGAGTGCGGTACCTTCAGCCCGCTGATGCTCGAGTGTCTGCTCGATATCAAAGATGCCATCTGCGAGGAGCTGAACACCATATCCGAAGAAAAACAGACTTCGATTCAGATTGAAAAGCTGAAAAAGAATCTGAAGTCGGGGGGGGGCAGAGCTGAGTTTTCTGAACTCTGATGAAAAGTTATCCACAGAAGATGCCTGGGAGAACAGGTGTCATGCGGATTCGAAAGACGATCTTAAATAAAAATATACCAAAACCCATGGATTTCTGAAAAGATTCCATGGGCTTTTCGCACCTTTGTGCAAATTTTTGTTGTGATTCCGGAGGACAACTGCTATAATAACAGAAAATGTCAAAAAATACGACAAAAATACCGGAAGAGGGCTGTGCGAACAAGTACACACAAGTCTGGAAAGGATAAAAACATGAATCAGTTGGAAGTATTACGAGAGAGCCTCGGACAGTGCGATGAGATTATTCTGGATGCGCTGCTGATGAGAAACCGTATTGTCGAGGACATTATGGTATATAAAGAAGCAAATAACGTGCCGATTCTCCAGCCGGAGCAGGAAGCAAAACAGAAGGAATGGCTGGAACGCCGGATGCAGGAAAAACGCCATAAAAACGAAGTTGCGGATGTTTTCGAGAGCATCACAAGAAACAGTAAAAAGATTCAGGCAAGAAAGCTGTTCAATTATAATATTGTACTGATTGGCTTCATGGGAGCCGGAAAGAGCACCATTTCCGATTATCTCAAAACCGTGTTTGCCATGGATATCATCGAGATGGATCAGATCATCGCAGAGCGTGCCGGTATGAGCATCTCCGATATTTTTGAGACTTACGGCGAACAGTATTTCCGTGACTGCGAGACGAATCTTCTGATTGAAATGCAGTCGAGAACAAACGTTGTCATTTCGTGCGGCGGCGGAACTCCGATGCGTGAGTGCAACGTTGCGGAGATGAAAAAGAACGGCCGCGTTGTTCTTCTGACTGCAAAGCCGGAGACGATTTTAGACCGTGTCAAAGACAGCCACGACAGACCGCTGATCGAGAACAACAAAACCGTTCCGTTTATCGCAGATCTGATGAGCAAGCGCCGTGAGAAATATGAGGCCGCAGCCGACATTATCATCGAGACGGACGGAAAGAGCGAGCTGGAGATCTGTGAGGAGCTGATCCACAGCCTGCGGCAGATGGATGCAAAAGCGGAATAAAAGAGAAAAAGTAAAGAAAAAGAAGAAGGAGAATGCTGTGTGTGACGGCAGCCTCCTTCTTTTAAGTTTGATACCGAATTGTTGCGCACTTAAAAAATACAAGATCTGTAGGAAAAAGGATTGACAAAAAAGGTATTTCTCGATATTCTGATAAAAGTTGGGCTAAAATCACGTGAAAAAAGTGAAAAAACAAGGTATTATTTCGTGCTATTGTCCGAATAAGAGAAAAAATTCAGGATAATTATATGAAAAACAATGGCCCGTGTGCAGACATAGCCGGATCAGCCGGGGAGGGTCTGCGGAAAACAAAGGAGGAACACCAATGAGAAAAAGAAACAAAGTCGTTTCTCTGCTTTTGGCAGGATGCATGGCAGCCGGTCTTCTGGCCGGATGCGGAAGCAGCGGAGAGGCACAGGTAGCAACTGCTGACAATGCTACAGCGGCATCAACCAGTACTGGAGCAGCGGATTCAGCAGCACCGGAGACTGCAGGTGAAGTGGACGGACAGATCAATCTTCGCGCGGTAGCCTTTGGAAACAACTTCGATGTACAGGATATGGGATGGCGCTGGATGATGGCAGAGTGCTACGAAGGACTGATGCGTGACGTAGCAGATGAGAACGGAGACCGTTTCGAGTACGCCGGTGCAGAATCCATGGACGTATCCGACGACGGACTGGTTTATACCTTCCATTTGAGAAAGGATGCAAAATGGTCCGACGGACAGCCGGTTACCGCAGCAGATTATGAGTACGGATGGAAACGTCTGTTAAATCCGGAATACGGCTATTCCTATTCTTTCTTCCTGTTCAACGTAGTAGGAGCAGAGGAGTATTATAACGGACAGGGTTCTGCCGATGAGATCGGAATCAAAGCAGTTGACGATTACACCTTCGAGGTTACCTTAAAGGTAGCGGATCCGACCTTCCAGTCCAAGCTGGTAGCAACTCCGCTTTACCCGACCCGTCAGGATGTCGCAGAGGCAGCCGGAGACCAGTGGGGAAAAGACTGGACAAAGTGTGTCTACAACGGACCGTTTGCCATGACCAACCTGGTAGAAGATAACTCCATGACATGGGTAAAGAATGACCAGTACTGGGATAAGGACAACGTAAAACTGAATCAGGTAAACTGGTACTGTGTAGCAGAGAACGCAACAGCAGCAACCATGTTCGATAACGGACAGCTGGACGTTTTCGATGCAGCAGGCGATTACATTGCAAAATATGACAAAGAAGTAGAAGCAGGCAATATGCAGACCATGACCACCGAGTACCCGGGAACTATGGTTCTGTGCTACGAGCAGTCTGAGGGCGGAAAATCTGGTCTGATGAAAAACGTAAACATCCGCAAGGCAATTTCCTACTCCATCAACCGTGAGGAGATGGTATCAGCTGTTTACGGAAGATACACCGCAGCTTACGGCTTCGTTTCCCCGGCGATCACGCTCGACGGAACTTCCTACCGCAAGCAGGCGTCGGAGACCATGAAAGAGGAATATGAGCAGTATGCAGGAGATGCAGACAAGTTAAAAGCACTGTTCCAGAAAGGCCTTGATGAGCTTGGTATCACCGACAAACCGGAAGACATCACCATTACACTGCTGTCCCAGGGTTCTGCTACCGAGAATCAGCTCGAGAGAGAGTACCTGCAGCAGTCCATTTCCCAGAATCTGGGCGTAAAGGTAGAGCTGAACACCGTTGGCGATTACCAGATGTTTGCAAACGAGCGCGATAACAAGAACTACGATATCTTTGTAGGCGGATGGTTCAGCGATTACAACGATCCGCTGGATTTCCTGAACGTCATGAAGACAGGCGTTTATGATTCCTACGGCCTCTATAGCAACAGCGAGTACGACAGCCTGATCGATTCTCTGACCGGAGAGAACGACAACGCAAAACGCCTTGAGATTTACCAGAAGCTGGAAGATCTGCTGGTTGCACAGGATTGTGGTGTTGCACCGCTGTACTACTCTGATAAACATTACTATTATCAGAACTGGGTAAAAGATTTCTACACATCCTCCTTCGGCGCAAGCCAGGAGCTTTACAGAGCATCTGTACAGAAATAAAAAAGCAGCAAAACAGAAGAAATGAGGGAAGAAGGGCTTATGAAACAATAGGCTCTTCTTTCGCTATCATAATAAAAATTCCGGTCGGAAAAGACCGGACAGGGAGAGGATTTTTATGCCAAAATATTTACTGCGCCGTTTTGCAGAAATGCTGATCACACTGTTTCTGATTGCAACGGCCACGTTTTTCCTTCTGGAAGCGGTTCCGGGAGATCCGCTGACGGAACGTGCGAGCAAGCTCTCGCCGACCGTAAAGGAAAACCTCTATAAGCGCTACGGCCTCGACAAGCCGATGATGGAGCGCTATGTGATCACAATGAAGGGAATCTGCAAGGGAGAGTTCGGGGAATCTGTTGTCTATGCGGGACAGACGGTACAGAAGCTGATTCATGACCGTCTTCCGGTATCCGCCCGCCTTGGTATCCAGCAGGTGCTGGTCGGTATCACGATCGGTCTGCTGCTTGGAATTCTTGCGGCAATGAGGAGGGGAAGCTTCTGGGACTATATGGTGATCGCCCTGTCGGTCCTCTTGATTTCCATTCCGAACCTGATCTTTGGTCTGATGCTTCAGAAAATTTTCGCAGGTAACCTGAAGGTTCTGCCGACGATCGGCTGGCCTGCGGGAAAGGATCTGTGGTTCGGAGGATGGGAATACACGATTCTTCCGACCCTGACAGGATGCTTTTCTTATATCGCAACGTATGCGCGTCTGCTGAAAACCTCGATGCTCGATGTGATCAATCAGGATTACGTGCTGACTGCTGAATCGAAGGGCTTAAGCCGCGGACAGATTATCCGCCGCCATATCCTTCGGAACTCGTTTATCCCGGTTATCACACAGCTTCCGATGTCGGTTGCCATGTGTATCACAGGCTCCTTCTTCATCGAGAGCATCTTTTCCATCCCGGGAATCGGACAGTATTATGTGACGGCGGTCAATAACCAGGATCTTTCCATTATCATGGGAGAGACGGTTATTATCGCAGCACTTTACATCGGTGTTCTCTTTATCACGGACCTGCTGTACGTGGTCGTTGACCCGAGAATCAGTCTGACAGGAAAGAGCAGATAAGGAGGATATTATGGCAGCATTAACACCGGAAAAATTTAAAGTAATAGGATACACCGAGGAAGATGCGAACCGGATTGACCGCCCGACCATTTCCTACTGGCAGGACGCCTGGAGACGGCTCCGCAAAAATCCGATCGCAATGGGATCTCTTGTTGTGCTCGGCATTCTGTTTGTCATGGTCATCATCGGACCGCATATCAAAGGATATGATTATGTATCCATGAATATCGCCGAGAAAAACCAGGGCGTATCGTCAAAATACTGGTTTGGAACCGACAACCTGGGACGTGACCTCTTCTCAAGAGTCTGGGTCGGCGCACGGGCATCACTGATCATCGCGATCGTCGCAACGGCAATCAAACTCATCATTGGAACGGTGTATGGCGCGCTGATGGCACATTTCGGCGGCTGGGTCGATGAGGTTCTGATGCGGATCATCGAGGTTATCAACTCGATTCCGTCTCTGCTTCTTACGATTCTGATCATGATGATCCTTGGAAATAACCTGTTTGCACTCCTGGTCGCTCTTAGCGTCACCGCATGGTGTAACACGGCACGTCAGGTGCGCGGTATGATCAAACAGCTCCGTGAGACGGAATACGTTTACGCGGCGGAGGTGCTCGGTGCAAAACCGCTCCGCATCATCTTAAAACACTATGTACCGAATATGCTGGGTATCCTGATTCTGGATACGGCGACGGCAATCCCGATGTTTATTTTTACGGAGGCAGGTCTTAGCTTCCTCGGCATCGGCCTCAAGGCACCGTCGATCAGCCTTGGTGTCCTGATTTCGATGGGACAGCAGAACATGGATTTCTATCCGTCACAGCTTCTGTTCCCATGTCTCGTGCTCTGTATCATCGTTATGGCATTCAACCTTCTGGGAGACGGCCTGCGCGATGCCCTGGATCCGAGACTTCGCCAGTAATAAGTGGGAGATAACGATATGAACGAACAAAACAATCCGATTCTGGAAGTAAAAAACTTAAGAGTCTCTTATCACACCTATGCCGGTGAAGTAAAGGCAGTCCGCGGTGTACAGTTTTCTCTCGAGAAAGGTCAGGCGCTCGCAATTGTGGGCGAATCCGGCTGCGGAAAATCTGTAACGGCGAAATCCATCATGGGCCTCATCAAGGCGCCGCAGGGTGAGATTAAAGAGAACAGTGAAATTCTCTACAATGGAGAGAATATTCTGAAATACAACAAAAAACAGTGGCAGCATTACAAAGGCGGCGAGTGTGCAATCATTTTCCAGGATGCGCTGGCTTCCTTAAATCCGACGATGCGTGTCGGAAAACAGATTATGGAAAATCTGATGGGCCATAAAAACATGACAAAACAGGAAGCGGCAAAGGAGGCTGTCGAGATGCTGCGCATGGTCGGCATCCCGGAGCCGGAAAAACGTGTCAGACAGTATCCGCACGAATTTTCCGGCGGTATGCGTCAGCGTGTTATGATCGCGATTGCATTTGCCTGTGATCCGAAAATTCTGATCTGTGACGAGCCGACGACCGCACTCGATGTGACAATTCAGGGACAGATTCTCGATATTATCAAGAATCTGCAGAAGAAAAACCAGACGTCCGTTATCATGATCACACATGATCTTGGTGTTGTGGCGAATATCGCACAGAAGATTGCTGTCATGTATTCCGGTATTATCGTGGAAAGCGGAACGTGTGAGGATATTTTCTATCGTCCGCGTCACCCGTATACCTGGGCGTTGATCCGTTCCGTACCGCGTCTGGATTTGAAAAACAAGCAGGAACTCGCGACAATTCCGGGAACTCCGCCGGATCTTTTAAACCCGCCGGTCGGATGTCCGTTCTGCACGCGGTGCAGCTATTGTATGCCGATCTGTAAGGAAGAGATGCCGGAGGCAACGGAATTCGGCGGCGAGCATAAAGCTGCCTGCTGGCTCCATCACCCGATGGCACCAAAAGTAGAAATGCCAAATCTGGAAGGAGGAGAATTGTAATGGAAAATAACGAAAAAGAAGTGCTTTTTTCCGTTTCCCATCTGAAAAAATATTTTCAGGTCGGAAACCATGCGACCTTAAAGGCCGTGGATGATGTCTCCTTCGAAATTTACAAGGGTGAGACACTTGGAATGGTTGGCGAGTCCGGATGTGGAAAGACAACGTGCGGCCGTACCTGCATCGGCCTGTATGACAAGACCGACGGACAGGTGCTCTACAAGGGAACCGATGTCCATGCGTTAAACGGAAAAGAGCGGTTTGCCTTCAAAAAACAGGTACAGATGGTCTTTCAGGATCCGTATGGATCGCTTGACCCGCGTATGACAGTTGCCGATATCATCGGCGAGGGAATCGATATCCATCATCTGGCGAAGAATAAAAAAGAGCGCCAGGAGATGATCTACAAATATCTGGAACTGGTCGGACTGAACCGCGAGCATGCGAACCGTTTTGTGCACGAGTTTTCCGGCGGACAGCGCCAGCGAATCGGTATTGCGCGTGCGCTTGCCGTGCAGCCGGAGTTCATCGTTCTCGATGAGCCGATCTCCGCACTCGATGTTTCGATCCAGGCACAGATCGTCAATCTTCTTGTGGATCTGCAGAAAAAGATGGGACTGACCTATCTTTTCGTTGCCCATGATCTGTCGATGGTCAAACATATTTCCGACCGTGTGGCGGTTCTGTATCTGGGAACGCTCGTCGAGCTGACGACATCCGAGGAGCTGTACGCCAACCCGCGCCACCCGTACACACAGGCACTGCTCTCCGCGATTCCGATTCCGGACCCGAAAGTAGAGGCAGAGCGCGACCGCAAAAAAATCCGCCTCGAAGGCGAGGTGCCGAGCCCGATCAACACGAAGCCGGGCTGCAAATTCCAGGGAAGATGCAAGTACGCAAAAGACATCTGCCGACAGCAGATGCCGGAATTAAAAGACGTGGGCAACAATCACTTTGTGGCATGTCATTTCTGTGATGCGTTAGAAGAAAATAAGGAATTGTAAAACATGGAAAAGATAAAGAACATCTGCTGTGATCTCGGCAGAGCATTTACAATCGGCCTGCTCTCCGGCGGCGCTGCGGCAGCTGTGCTGCTGCTGGGAGGATTCCTCTTTGGGGGATTCACGTTCCGCGCTGCCCTTGAGGCGGCGAAAGACGGCTTGCTGCTGATCGCGGCCCTCGGCATGTTCGTGATCGCCGGAATGCTGATGGTAAAAGGCAAAAACCCGGAGAAATTCACGCAGAAGGAAAAATGGCGCGTCCACTTTGCCGTACTCGGATATAAGAGTGTGTTCGCAGTTTTCTGCGTTTCCTGGGTGCTGTGGGCGGCAGCGGCGGATTATCTTTTGTATCGGATGTGAAAATAGTTTCTATAAATAAAAAGAGAATTTTGCAGACTGTAAAAATGAGGTCCGGCAAAATTCTCTTTTTTCGTTTAGTCGTTATTCGTCTTCGAGACGGGAGATAACCATCTCCATGGATTTCTGATATTCTTCATCCGAAGAATTGTAGAACAGCATCAGATCGAGGCAGCTGCTCATTTTCTTCAGTGCTTCCGGGATGGAGTAGTCGATCGTTTTCACATATTCATCCCAGTGCTCCAGCTTCCACGTATCGCGCACGGAGTTGCGGTCGATCATGCGCTGGTGGCAGATCTCCGGTTTTGTGACAACCCAGATCACAACAAGCTTTGCCCCATGGTCAGCGAGCTTTTTGGAGAAGTCTTTCAGGAACTTCTCATCATGCACTTCGCGTGTGAATGGTGCGTTGATCAGCACAATATCGTCATACTCGAGTGCTTCCAGTCCGAAATTGACCGTTACTTCATATTCATAATCGCGGATATTCTCCTCGAAGAAATCAGAACTGCGGTTGATTTCCTGTCCGCCCGCTTTGAAAACGCGGTTCGACAGCGGAATGACCGTATCCTTGTCGAGATAAACAACGTGTTTCAGCTCCTTGGCGAGCTGTTTTGAAATGTATGTCTTTCCGCACGCCGGCGGCGAGGTTACGAGGATCATCTTTTTCATCGTTTGTATGTCTTCCTTTCCAGTTGAATCAAAAAAAATCACTCCTAGCATTATAGAAAATTTGGGAAAAAATTGCAAGAGAAAAGACGGTTGTGCCGGAGAAAAAATTGTCTTATAATAAAATAAGATTTTTATGCCATCACGGAGAAAATAAATGGAGGAAAGACAATGAGCAGAGCAAATACACGAGTTGTGAAAATCGGCGACCGGGTCATCGGAGGCGGAAATCCGATTCTGATCCAGTCCATGACGAATACCAAAACAGAAGATGTGGAGGCAACCGTAAAGCAGATCCAGGCGCTCACGGAAGCCGGATGTGACATTATCCGATGCGCCGTCCCGACCATGGAGGCAGCCAAGGCGCTGTCCGAGATCAAAAAGCAGATCTCGATTCCGCTTGTAGCAGATATTCATTTTGACTATCGATTGGCGATCGCCGCGATCGAAAACGGAGCCGATAAAATCCGCATCAACCCGGGCAACATCGGCAGCCGCGACCGGATCCAGGCGGTTGTAGATGCAGCAAAAGAACGCCAGATTCCGATCCGCGTCGGCGTCAACAGCGGTTCACTCGAAAAAGAGCTGGTGGAAAAATACAACGGCGTAACGGCAGAGGGCCTGGTGGAGAGCGCGCTCGACAAAGTGCGGATCATTGAGGAGATGGGCTATGACAATCTCGTCATCAGTATCAAATCGTCTGATGTGATGATGTGTGCAAAAGCGCATGAGCTGATCACGAACCAGACGGATCATCCGCTTCATGTCGGCATTACGGAGGCAGGAACGCTGTATTCCGGCAACATCAAATCGGCAGTGGGGCTCGGTATTATTTTATATCAGGGCATCGGAGATACGATCCGTGTTTCCCTGACCGGCGATCCGCTCGAGGAAATCAAATCCGCAAAACGGATCTTAAAGACCCTGGGACTTCGAAAAGGCGGCATTGAGGTCGTATCGTGTCCGACCTGCGGACGGACCCAGATTGACCTGATCGGATTGGCAAACCAGGTGGAAACACTGGTGCAGGGCTACGATCTTGATATCAAGGTTGCCGTCATGGGCTGCGTGGTCAACGGACCGGGCGAGGCAAAAGAGGCGGATCTTGGTGTTGCAGGCGGAAAAGGCGTCGGCATTTTAATTAAAAAAGGTGAAATCGTGAAAAAAGTACCGGAGAGCGAGCTGCTGTCCGTCTTAAAGGACGAGCTGGATCACTGGGGCAAGTAAAAAAGAAAGCAGGAATAGGAATGGAAAAACAGTTTCAGGAAGTATTTCCGGATTTGAGAATCGAAGGGGGCATGGCAGAGCTTCTCGATACCGTGGAGGTTTCGCGGGTATCGATCAATAAGAAAAAAGATCTGCTGCGGATCTATGTGGTCAGCCATCAGTGGATTCACAAAAAATATATTTATCAGCTGGAGCGCCAGATCGAGGAGCAGCTCTTTTCCAACGTGCCGCTGCGCGTGAAGATTATTGAGCGGTTCTATCTGTCGCGCCAGTATACGCCGGAAAACTTTCTGGAGGTGTACCGTCCGAGTATCCTGCTCGAGCTGAAAAACCACAGTGTCTTTCTGAATCATCTGTTTTCGACTGCCGAGATTACCTTCCCGGAGACGAACAAAATGCACCTGGTGCTCGTGGATTCCGTTGTGGCAAAGGAGCGCGAGGAGGAGCTGGTCCACATTCTCGAGAAAATCTTCTGTGAGCGGTGCGGCTTCGACCTGATCGTGGAAACCGAGATGAGAAAGCCGGAGGGCGAGAGCCGCGCCATGAGAAATTCCGAGCTCCGCATCCGGGAGGAAGTGCGCCACGTTCTGGCGCATACCCATTACGGTGAGATGCTCGGCGAAAAAGAGCAGAACCGGATGGAAGAGCAGGCGGAAGCAGCAGGCGAACAGCCAAAAGCAGCCGCAGCAGCCAAGGACGGCGAGGCGAAAAAAGAAAAAGCAGCAGACGGCGGAAGGGGAAAAGGTTTTTCCGGCGGCGGACGCGGTTCCTTCAAAAAAGGCAAGGGCAGTTTCGGCCGGAATGCGGACAATCAGCCGCGCAAATCCTCCAATCCGGATGTGCTGTACGGAAGAGATTTCGAGGATGAGAGCGTGGAGATTCTGAAAATCGGCGATGAGATCGGTGATGTTGTCATCCGAGGAAGAGTCCAGAGTGTGGATATGCGCGAAATCCGGAATGAGCGTACGATTTTCATGTTCACGATCACCGACTTTACAGATACCATCGGCGTCAAGATTTTCGTCCAGAACGCGGAAGTGCCGGAATTAAAGGATGCGATCAAAAAAGGCGCGTTCATTAAAGTAAAAGGAAAAACGACGGTTGATGCATTTGACCACGATCTGACGGTTATGTCTGTCTGGGGCATCAAGAAGATCACCGATTTCCGTACCGGCCGTCAGGATACGAGTCCGGTGAAGCGTGTGGAGCTGCACTGCCATACAAAGATGAGCGATATGGACGGTGTCACCGATGCTGCCCGTCTGGTACAGCGTGCCTACGAGTGGGGCCATCCGGCGATCGCGATCACCGATCACGGCGTGGTGCAGTCCTTCCCGGAGGCAAACCATGCGATCGAGGCGATCGACGGCGCTTACCGGAAAAAATACCAGGCAGAGCACCCGGATGCGACAAAAGATGAGCTGAAAAAAGTTTCGGCTCCGTTCAAGGTCATCTACGGCATGGAGGCTTATCTCGTCGACGACTTGAAAGATATCGTTGTCAACAGCAAAGGACAGGACATCCACGGAAGCTACGTTGTTTTCGATATCGAGACGACGGGATTTTCCCCGGTTGTCAACAAAATCATTGAGATCGGCGCCGTCCGTGTGGAAAACGGAGCGATTGTCGATAAGTTTTCCACCTTCGTCAATCCGAAAGTCCCGATCCCGTTCCGGATTGAGAATCTGACCGGCATCAACGACAACATGGTTCTTGACGCGCCGGACATCGAAACGGTGCTGCCGAAATTCCTGGAGTTCAGTGAGGGAGCCGTTATGGTTGCCCACAATGCTTCGTTCGATATGAGCTTTATCGAGCACAACTGCGTCCTGCAGGGGATCGAGCGGGAATTTACAACGGCGGACACCGTCGCCATGGCGCGTTTCCTGCTGCCGGGCCTGAACCGTTTCAAGCTGGATACCGTTGCGAAGGCGGTCGGCGTATCGTTGGAAAACCATCACCGTGCGGTGGACGATGCCGGCTGTACGGCGGAAATTTTCGTGAAATTCGTAAAAATGCTGGAGGAGCGCAATATTCTGACTCTGGATGATCTGAATGCGCAGGGAAAAGTATCGGAGGAGGCTGTGCGCAAGCTTCCATCGTACCATGCGATCATTCTGGCAAAGAACGAGACGGGACGTGTCAATCTGTACCGCCTCGTGTCGGAATCCCACCTGAAATACTACAACCGCCGGCCGAAGCTGCCAAAGAGCGTCTACCTGAAATACCAGGACGGTCTGATGATCGGATCTGCCTGCGAGGCGGGCGAACTCTACCAGGCAATCCTGCGCGGTGAACCGGATGCGGCGATTGCGCGTCTCGTGGACTTCTACGATTATCTGGAAATCCAGCCGATCGGCAACAACGCGTTCATGATCAAAAAAGAGGACGTTTCTGCCGTAGAGAGCGAGGAGGATTTAAAGGAGATCAACAGGCGCATCGTCAAACTTGGCGAGCAGTTCCATAAGCCTGTTGTGGCAACGTGCGACGTCCACTTCATGGATCCGCAGGACGAGATCTACCGCCGCATCATCATGACCGGAAAAGGTTTTGACGACGCGGATGAGCAGGCACCGCTGTTCCTGCGCACCACCGAGGAGATGCTTGAAGAGTTTTCGTATCTCGGAAGTGAGAAAGCGGAGGAGGTCGTCATCACCAATCCGCGCAAAATCTCCGACCTTGTCGAGAAAATCTCCCCGATCCGTGCCGGAAAATTCCCGCCGGTCATCGAGGATTCCGACAAGACACTGCGGAGAATCTGTTACGACCGCGCGCATGAAATCTACGGCGAGGAGCTGCCGGAGATCGTTTCCGCGCGCCTCGAACGGGAGCTGAACTCCATTATTTCCAACGGATATGCCGTTATGTACATCATCGCACAGAAACTAGTGTGGAAGTCGAACGAGGACGGCTACCTCGTAGGATCGCGTGGTTCCGTCGGTTCCTCGTTCGTTGCGACGATGGCGGGAATCACGGAGGTAAACCCGTTGAGCCCGCATTACTACTGCGAGTCGTGCCATTACAGCGAGTTCGATTCGCCGCGCGTCAAAGAGTACGTCGGCCGTGCCGGATGCGATATGCCGGACGCCGTCTGCCCGAACTGCGGCAAGCCGCTGAAAAAAGCCGGATTTGACATTCCGTTCGAGACGTTCCTTGGATTCAAGGGAAACAAAGAGCCGGATATCGACCTGAACTTTTCCGGTGATTACCAGAGTAAGGCGCACAAATACACAGAGGTTATTTTCGGCGCCGGTCAGACGTTCCGTGCGGGAACCATCGGTACGCTGGCGGATAAAACAGCGTTCGGTTACGTGAAGAACTATTACGAAGAGCGCGGCCAGCACAAACGGAACTGCGAGATCGACCGTATCGTGGAAGGATGCACCGGAATCCGCCGTACAACCGGCCAGCACCCGGGCGGTATCATCGTTCTGCCGTTCGGTGAGGATATCAACTCCTTCACCCCGGTGCAGCATCCGGCGAACGATATGACAACCGACATCATTACGACCCATTTCGATTACCACTCCATTGATGCCAACCTCTTAAAGCTCGACATTCTCGGACACGATGATCCGACCATGATCCGTATGCTCGAGGATATCACGCACCTTGATGCGCAGACGATTCCGCTCGATAACCCGGAGGTCATGTCGCTGTTCAAGAGCACCGAGGCGCTTGGCATCAAGCCGGAGGACATCGGCGGCTGCCCGCTTGGATGTCTTGGCGTGCCGGAGTTCGGTACCGATTTCGTTATCCAGATGCTTCTGGACACGAAGCCGCAGTCGTTCTCTGACCTGATCCGTATCTCCGGTCTGTCGCACGGAACCGACGTATGGCTCGGCAATGCGCAGACCCTGATCGAGGAGGGCAAGGCGACGATTTCCACCGCCATCTGTACCCGGGACGATATCATGATCTACCTGATCGACAAGGGACTCGAAAGTGAGCTTTCCTTTACGATCATGGAGAGTGTGCGAAAAGGAAAGGGCTTAAAACCGGAGTGGGAAGAGGAGATGAAGGCCCACGATGTGCCGGACTGGTACATCTGGTCATGTAAAAAGATCAAGTACATGTTCCCGAAAGCCCACGCGGCGGCGTACGTCATGATGGCGTACCGCATCGCTTACTATAAAATTTTCTATCCGCTGGCGTACTATGCGGCGTACTTCTCCATTCGTGCGTCCGCATTCTCCTACGAGCTCATGTGCATGGGACGCGACCGGCTGGAATATTATATGAAAGATTACGAAAAACGGAAAGACACGCTGACTCAGAAGGAGCAGGCAACTGTCAAGGATATGAAGATTGTCCAGGAAATGTACGCCCGCGGCTTCGATTTCGTGCCGGTGGACCTCTATAAGGCACAGGCGCACCGCTTCCAGGTCTACGATGACAAACATCTGATGCCGGCGCTCGACTCGATCGAGGGTCTGGGCGACAAGGCGGCCGACGCCGTTGTCCTTGCGGCACGAAACGGAAAATTCCTCTCGAAAGATGATTTCCGCGACCGCACCAAGGTCAGCAAGACGATTATCGACTTTATGGCGGACCTCGGTGTCTTCGGAGATCTGCCCGAAAGCAACCAGTTTTCGCTGTTCGACTATTAAAAGGAGCGTCCCCTTTCCGTTGCAATCCCGTGCGTCTTGGGGTATAATCAGACGTTGTGGAAAAGAACGAAAACGATTTAGATAAAATAAGGTGAAAAACATTGAGAAGAAGATTGGAACAACTGCTGAACGGCAGATTTGAATATGAGGTTCCCCATCTGCTGCTGTCCGAGACGGAGGTGGCCCTGACGCTGGACGAGGGGCAGAATTTCCGCGGAGAGCTGAATATCGGAGCGGAAGACGGGAGAAGAGTAAAAGGAATTGTGACCACAGATCATCAGAGAATCGTTCTGGCGAAAAATCAGTTCCAGGGAACGGCGAGTACGATTGAGTACGGCGTGGATACCAGCGGATTAAAAGCAGGCGATGAAATCTGTGGAAACATCACCGTCAGCAGCAATCTGGAGGAACGCTGCGTGCGGGTACACGTCTCGATTGCGGGAAAGACAATGAACATTTCCGGGCAGGAGATTCATTCCCTGGCAGATTTTGTGCATCTGGCAAGCCATGATTTCGGCGCAGCGTACCGCTTCTTTGTAAAAAAAGAGTTTGCACGTCTTCTTCAGAAAGAGGCACCGGAGCAGATGGCACTTTATCAGGGACTGTCCCACAAGCCGGTGACATTTCAGCACCTGGAGGAATTTCTGGTTGCCCTCGGTCAGAAAGAGCCGGTGATGCTTTCGGCGGAACAGCCGGAGAAAACTGTGCTTACCGTGGACCAGCCGCGCAAGGAAACACTGTATCTGTATAAAAATACCTGGGGCTACGTCCGCATGGAAATCGAGGTGCAGGGAGACTTTCTGGAAGTGGAAAAGAAAGTCGTCACTTCAGAAGATTTCATCGGAAGCGTCTACGGTGTGGAATACATTATCCATCAGGAGAAAATCGGAAACGGCCGCCATTACGGCAGAATTACGGTGCGTCAGGGAAAACAGGAGCTTCGCTTTGAACTGGAAGTGACAAACAGCGAAAAACATGTGACCAGCAGGAAAAATACGGAGCGCGACCGTCAGATAACTGCCATCGCGCGCGGCTATCTCGATCTGGCAGTCCATAAACGCGACTACCGTACCTGGTATCAGGACACCTGGGAGGCCATCGAGCAGTTCGAAAAAGCCGGCGGAGACATGGCGTGGGTGACGCTGGGAAAAGCATGGCTGTACGAGAGCCATGAGGAAACCGGAAAAGCAAGAGAAACGCTTTCTTACGTAAAAGAGCATCAGGAACTGCTGGACACCGCGGAGAAAAAAGGAGCGTACCTGTATCTGGCATGGAAGCTGAAAATGGAAGTGGGCCATACCGGGCTGGTATCACGCCTTGGAACACTGATGCGGCAGGAGAGTGCAAGCTATTTTCTGTTAAAGCTTGCCATTGATGCCGACGATTCCTGGCAGCAGTCGCTGACCCGTCAGCTCTACGCGATGGAACTTTGCTATGAGTGCGGGTGCAAGAGCCCGCTTCTGTATCTGGATGCGGCACAGCTCTATCTCCGCCAGGAGGGACAGCTCCGCCGGATTTCGCCGTTCACCGTTCAGGTGCTGAAATTTGCGCAGAAAGAAGGCATTTTAAGCGGGGAACTGTTAAAACGGGCCGCTTATCTTACAGAGACGATGAAAACGTTCGATGAGAATGTCTATCAGATTCTGACTGCGGGCTATGAGCGTTTTCCATCCGATGAAGTGCTCGAAGCCATCTGCAAACTGGTGATGAAGGGCCGCCCGGTGCGGAAGGAATATTTCCCGTGGTATGCAAAAGCCGTGGAGCGGAACATCCGCATCACGCGCCTGTACGAGTACTATATCGAAACGATGGATGCGTCGTTCGACGAGGTCCTTCCGCAGGTCATCCGGATGTATTTCTCCTACAGCAACACACTGGCAGGCCAGAAGAAAGCGCTGATCTACGCCAACGTGATCAAAAACCGCGAAAAAGACCGCCATACATTCCAGAGCTACCGCCCGGCGATGGAGGTTTTCACGGCAAGACAGATCCAGAAAGGCCGCATGAACCGCGAATACGCCGCACTGTACCGGACTTTTCTGAAAAAACCGGAAGATCCCGACAGCGCAAAAGCGATCGCAAATGTGCTGTTTACCCATCATGTAACGTGTGAAAATCCGAAAATCACGCGTGTGATCGTCTGCCATCCGGCGATGGGGGGCGAAACGTCCTATCCGATGACGGAACGGGGTGCTTATATCCGTCTGTACGGCAAAAAAGCGCGGATTCTTCTCGAAGATGAGCAGCGCAGAAGATATGCGGTGACAGAAACCTGCCGCGTAGAGCCATTGTTTACGGATGAAGAGCTTGCCCGTGCCTGCGGCGGTTTTGCCATTGAAAATCCGGGTCTGCTGCTGCACCTGTGCGGGGAGCAGGAAGAGGAGATGCAGCTTACCGCAGAAAATCTTGCCTGGTATCAGCAGGCAGCGCGCACGAGCGCATTTTCCAGTGCTTACCGGAAAACAGTGCGTCAGAAACTGCTGGAATACTATCTTGCCCATCCGGATGAGCGTGAGACCGAGGCAGCTGTTGCAGAGCTGGAGGACAGCGCTTACGCAAAGGTGGACCGTATTTCTACGATCGAGCTTCTGGTACGCTACGGCTGTTACAGCCGCGCCTTTGCCCTGACGGATCGGTACGGCTACGAAAAGATCCCGGTGTCGTGTCTCTTCCGTCTGGCGCATGCGATGATTCTGGAAAAAGAGTTTACAGAGGACGAGGAGCTTCTCTATCTGGCATCCTACGTGGTAAAACAGGGCATCTACGATGAAATCGTATTGTGCTATCTGAGAGATTATTTCACCGGTTCTATTGAGGATATGTGCAGTTTATGGGATAAAATCCGCGGCTTCCAGATGGAAAGCGACAAGCTGGAGGAGCGCATTCTGACATGGTCCGTCTTTGTGCGCAGCCACCCGAAGTGGGAGCAGGAAATGCTGGAGAGCTACATCCGCCAGAGCGGAAAAGAGCACGTCATTCTGGCATACCTGACGTATCTTGCGATCGGCTATTTTATGGACGGAAAACCGCTTTCGGATCAGATGTTTGACTACTTGGACCGAGCCTGGAAACAGGGCTGGGAGCTGGACGAGATCTGCCGTCTTGCAATGCTGAAACATCTTTCCACGAAGCCGCAGCTTTCGGAGGAGGAAGAAAAAGAGGCGCATACCCTGCTTCTGGCGTTTACGAAACAGGGACTCCGCTTTGCCTTCTACAAGGATCTGCCGGAGCACCTGACCGAAGGCTTCCAGATCGGCGACCGCATGTTCATCGAGGAGCGCCAGAGAGCGGAGGCAAAGGTGACGATTCATTACCGGACAAACGCCGAAGAAACATGGAAGAGCGAACCGATGCGCAATATGTATCAGGGCATTTTTGTGAAAGAGTTTCTGCTGTTCTACGGCGAGAAAATGGAGTATTACCTGACCTTTACGAACCGTCAGGGTGAGGGAAAAACAGAGGTGAAAACCGTCTCCATGACCGGCGAACCAAAAGCAGGAAAGACGCGGTACCAGCTTCTGAATCAGATGAAAGCAGCGCGCGTGGCAGGAGATTCGGAAAAAGCAGAAAAAGCATTCCGAAAGTATCTGCAGCAGGAGGCTCTGGTTCGGAACTGTTTTGCACTTGTGGATGAAAAGAAGCAGCAGGAGGATACGACATGGAACAGAAAAATTTAATTTTAGGATTTGATTTTGGAGAGAAATATTCCCAGTTCTGCTGCTATGACAGGGGAACCCATACGGCCGTCTCCATCCCGGTAAAAGAAGGAGAAGAGGCGGTGGAATTTCCGACCGCCATTGCCAAAAAACGGAATGAGGAAACGTGGAAAACAGGACCGGATGCAGAAAAATCTGCTCACGCGGAAAACGGCATCTGGCTGGACAATCTGTACGAGATCTGCATGGGATCCCGCATCTGCCAGATCGAAAACCGGGATTATACGCCGGGAGAAGTCCTTGGCACGTTCCTTCGCGAAGCATTGAAGATGATCGGCATCGAGCGCCCGGACCAGCAGATCCAGGCGATGATGATCACCACGGGCCATCTGACCCGTCCATTTGTGGAAAATGTGCGTGAAGCATACAAGATAATCGGACTGCCGCGCGGCAGAGCCTACCTGCAGGAGCATGACGAGAGCTTTTACTGCCATGTGCTGAACCAGAAGCCGGAGCTCTGGAGCCGTAAAGTCGGTCTGTTTTTCCTGAAAGATGAGGAAGCATCGTTTTCTGAACTTTCCATCAGCCGTAAAACGAAGCCGGCAACTGTGACCGTAAAACGGGGGCCAAAAGCCGCACTTTCGATCGAGCCGATGGAGCGCGACCGCGATTTCTGCCATCTGATGGGAGAAGCGATGGGGAATGAAATTTATTCCAGCGTATTTCTGGTGAGCGAGGAGTTCGACCTTGCCTGGGCCGACAACTCTCTGCGTCAGTTAAAGAAAAACCAGAGAAGAATCTTCGGCGGAACGAACCTGTTTGCACAGGGCGCCTGCTTTTCCGCGCGCGAAAAAGTGGAGGAGCGCCGCTTAAAGGGCTATCTCTTCCTCGGAAATGACCTCGTGCGCTACAACATCGGCATGGAGATGACGATTAATGGCTCTCCGGCATACTATGCGCTGATTGCAGCCGGTGTGAACTGGTATGAAGCAGAAAAAGAATGTGAGCTGATCCTCGACGGAACGGAGGAGCTGGAATTTATTGTAAGTTCCATGGAAAGCGGAAAACGAAACCGCTATACCATGAAGCTGGACGGGCTGCCCAAACGGCCGCCGAAGACAACACGGATCCGTCTGCGTCTGGAGTATGATTCTCCGGTTACGTGTCAGATCACCGCAGAGGATTTAGGTTTTGGCGATATGTTCCCGGCAAGTCACAAAATCTGGCACGAGACGATGGGGGAGGTGTAAACGATGAGCGGTTATATTTTATGTCAGGTCAAACGGGCGAAAAATCCGTATTATATTTCCAACATCAGCACAAATATATATTCCATCGAGGAACTGTGCTATTATCTGTACCACAACATCTATCTGCTGGACGAGACCATCATTAACGAGCAGCTGCTGGTGTGGATGAAAGAAGAACTCCACTTAAGAAGACTGTACCAGCGTCTCTACGTCCTTCTGGAGGAGAAAAAGAACATCGGTGATTTTATCCTGCCGATCTTCAAGGAGATCAATTATCTTTCCCACGATCAGTTCCGTGAGATGAATGAGCGCCTGAAACGGTTCGAGGAGCAGCCGGAGATTGTGCGGAAAAAAATCAAGGGAGATTACCTTGTCGACCACGAAAAATATATCAATGCGATCCAGGTTTACCAGGAAACGCTGAAAGATACCGAGGAAAACGAAACCAACATGGGAAGCCAGTTCACCGGAAGTATTTACAACAACATGGGCTGTGCCTACGCAAGTCTGTTCCAGATGAATGAAGCACTTATGTGCTTTCAGAAAGCAAATGAAGAGCTGCACACGAAAGCATCATTAAAGAGCTGGCTGTTTGCGGTCTACATGAGCAAAGGACAGGATGCCTATGAGCAGATGTGCACCGAACGGAAAGTGGATGCCGAGACGAAACGGGAGATGGACCGCCAGATCACCGAGGCAATGCAGGTCGAGCTCCCGCGCGATCTGGACGAAGCTCTTGCGGCGTGGACACGGGAATATCATAAAAATACCGGACTTTGAACAAAAAGAACAAAAAAATTACTTGACAGCAAAAAAGAATGGGACTATAATACGGCCCATAAGAAAAAAATAAATACTTCGAAACCGATGAAGTGGAGATAACGTTGGAAGCGCACTCACAGAGAGCCCGGGCAGGTGGAAGCCGGACAGAAAGCGGATCAGCAAATGGACCACGGAGGGTACAGGGAAAAGCGGGAAACCGTCTGAGTATTCTGTAACGTGCAGGCATACGTTAGTTGCCAGGAATATGATCGTATTCTGCAGAGCGTGTGAGCAATCGCAAAACAAGGTGGCACCACGAGTATAAAAATATACCCGCCCTTGGCAAAGAACAAAGTGATTCTTTGCCGGGGGCGGTTTTTTGTATATCAGAAATTGGTTCTGAGGACCAGTGTTGATGACAGCCTTTGCAGACACAAGGAGAGGAGATAACAAGATGAAACAGATGACGTTAGAAGAAATTTCAAAAGCAGCCGCATCGGGAGTTTTTCGGAAAATCCCGGTAAGCAGAGAAATTTATTCGGATATCCGTACACCAGTAGAAACACTGAAAGTCCTGCAGGGCGTCAGCAGCCACTGCTACATGCTCGAAAGCGTGGAGGATAAAAAACAGTGGGGAAGATACACCTTTCTCGGCTACGATCCGTCGCTGGAACTCACCTGTGTCAACGGAAACCTGACAATCACCGCCGATGCGGCAGAGATGAAAAAAGTAGAAGATATTCCGGAAAGCCACGAAGAACAGCTTCCGACCGGACAGATCCGGCTGACCGCAAAGACAGCCCATCCGGGAGCCGTCATCAAAACCCTGATTGAGAAAAATAAAAGTCCGAAGATCGCGACACTGCCGACCTTCACCGGCGGCCTCGTCGGATACTTCTCTTACGATTACATCAAGTACAGCGAGCCGACCTTAAAGCTGGACGCAGAAGATCAAGAACATTTCAAAGATGTCGACCTGATGCTGTTCGATAAGGTCATCGCCTATGATAATTACCGTCAGAAAATCGTACTGATGATTAATATCGAAACCGAAAATCTCGAAGAAAATTACGAAAAAGCCGTACAGGAACTCGAAAAAATGGAAGAGCTGATCCGCTTCGGAAAACCGGCCGAGACGAAAGCCGGCCACCTGAAATCCGAGTTCCGCCCGCTCTTCGATGAGAAAGCGTACTGTGAGAAAGTCGAGCAGGTCAAACATTATATCCACGAGGGAGACCTCTTCCAGCTCGTTCTCTCCAACCGGCTCGAAGCTGATTTTGAGGGAAGCCTCCTCGATACGTACCGCGTCCTCCGCACGACGAACCCGTCGCCGTACATGTTCTACTTCTCGAGTGATGATGTCGAGATCGCCGGTGCATCCCCGGAAACTCTTGTAAAAGTCGAGGACGGAGAGGTCCGGACCTTCCCGCTTGCCGGAACGCGGCCGAGAGGAAAGAGCTATGAAGAAGACCAGCGGCTGGAAAAAGAACTCCTCGCCGATGAAAAAGAGCGTGCCGAGCACAACATGCTGGTTGATCTGGGAAGAAACGATCTCGGAAAGATCTGTGATTTCGGAACCGTGGAAGTAGAAAAATACATGTCAATCGAGCGTTACTCCCACGTCATGCACATCGGTTCCACTGTAAAAGGACAGCTTCGGAAAGACAAGACCGCAGTCGATGCCATCGATTCCGTTCTCCCGGCCGGAACCCTCTCCGGTGCACCAAAGCTCCGTGCCTGTCAGATCATCAACGAGCTGGAAAACAACAAGCGCGGCATTTACGGCGGTGCAATCGGCTATCTGGATTTCACCGGAAATATGGACACCTGCATCGCAATCCGGCTTGCGTTTAAGAAAAACGGAAAAGTGTTCGTCCGCTCCGGCGCCGGCATTGTAGCCGACAGCGTACCGGAAAAAGAGCATCAGGAATGCATCAACAAAGCAAAGGCCGTGATGGTCGCACTTGCAGAGGCAGAAGGAGGAAGTAACTTATGATACTGCTGGTAGATAATTATGACAGTTTTTCCTATAACCTGTATCAGCTCGCCGGTTCGATCAATCCGGACATGAAGGTCATCCGGAACGACGAGATGACGATCGACGAAATCCGTGCACTGGCACCGGCATCCATCATTTTATCTCCCGGACCGGGCCGTCCGGAGCAGGCAGGCCGATGCATGGAGATTGTAGAAAAATTAGGCGGCGAGATCCCGATCCTCGGTGTCTGCCTCGGCCATCAGGCAATCTGTGCCGCGTACGGCGCGACCGTCACCTATGCGAAACAGCTGATGCACGGCAAACAGTCCGAGACAACGCTGGATCTCACCTCGGAATTATTTCAGGGGCTGCCGGAAACCGTTCCGGTTGCAAGATACCATTCCCTCGCAGCTGATGAAGCGACACTGCCGGAAACCTTAAAGGTAACGGCAAGAACCGCAGACGGCGAGGTCATGGCAGTCGAGGACAGTGAGAAAAAGATCTACGGAGTCCAGTTCCATCCGGAATCCATTCTGACCCCGCAGGGCAGACAGATGGTAGAAAACTTCTTAAAAATTACAAGATAGATCACAGGACAGCAAAGAAAGAGAGAAACAGAATATGATTCGGGAAGCGATTGTAAAACTGGTAAATAAAGAGAACTTAACCTACGAGATGGCAGAGGGCGCCATGGATGAAATCATGGGAGGAAAAGCCGATCCGATCCAGATCAGCGCATTTTTAACTGCCATGATGATGAAAGGCGAGACAATCGAAGAGATCACCGCATGTGCCAACGGCATGAGAAAGCACGGTGTTCACATGGAACATGACAAGGATGTTCTGGAAATCGTCGGAACCGGCGGAGATAAATCCAATTCCTTCAACATCTCCACAACAGCATCCCTTGTGATCTCTGCAGGCGGCGTCGCAGTTGCAAAACACGGAAACCGCGCCGCATCGAGCAAATCCGGCGCAGCCGACTGTTTCGAAGCGCTCGGCGTCAAAATCGACCTGGAGCCGGAGAAAAACAAAGAAGTTCTGGAAAAACTTGGAATCTGTTTCCTGTTCGCACAGAAATACCACATGTCCATGAAATACGTGGCACCGGTCCGCAAGATGCTCGGCATCCGAACCATTTTCAACATCCTCGGACCGCTGACCAACCCGGCAGCAGCCACGATGCAGGTGATGGGTGTCTACGAGGAAGCACTTGTCCGCCCGATGGCAGAAGTTCTCTCCAATCTTGGTGTCAAACGCGGCATGGTTGTCTACGGCCAGGACTGTCTCGATGAAATTTCCTTAAGCGCACCGACAAGCGTCTGCGAGATCAAGGACGGAACGTTTGAGGAATACGTTATCACACCGGAAGAGTTCGGCATGACCCGCTGTACCAAAGAAGAGCTGGTCGGCGGAACCCCGCAGGAGAATGCTGAAATTACGAAAGAAATTCTTGCAGGAAAGAAAGGCCCGGCAAGAGACGCTGTTGTCCTGAATGCCGCCGCAGCCCTTCATGTAGCAAAAGAAATCCCGATGCAGGACGCTGTAAAACTGGCAGAGGAGCTGATCGACAGCGGAAAAGCACAGAAAAAACTCGAAGAGTTTGTGTCACTCGCCAATAAATTGGCAGAAGAGGAATAAACATATGATACTGGAAACGATTGCAGAAGCCACAAGAAAACGTGTCGCTGCAGAAAAAGAGAAGTGTTCTCTTGCAGAAATGAAAGAAAAAGCAACGGCGATGAACCCGGACACCGGATTCCCGTTTGAACAGACGCTGAAAAAGCCGGGCATGTCCTTTATCTGCGAGGTAAAAAAAGCCTCCCCGTCGAAGGGCATCATCGCAGAAGATTTCCCCTATCTGGAGATCGCAAAGGAATATGAAGCGGCCGGTGCCTCCGCCATTTCCTGCCTGACTGAGCCGGAATACTTCAAAGGCGACAAGCGTTACTTAAAAAAAATTGCAGAAACCGTATCCATCCCGGTTCTGCGGAAAGATTTTACCGTGGATCCCTATATGATCTACGAGGCAAAGGTGCTCGGAGCCACCGCTGTCCTTCTGATCTGTGCGCTGCTGCCGGAGGAAACCTTAAAAGAATATCTGGAAACAGCGCATTCCCTCGGCCTTTCCGCTCTTGTGGAAGCCCACGATGAGGCGGAGGTTGCACAGGCCATGCGCGCCGGAGCAAGGATCATCGGCGTCAACAACCGCAACTTAAAAGATTTCACGGTCGATATCCACAACAGTGAGCGGCTGCGGGAGCTTGTCCCGGAAAACATTGTTTTCGTATCCGAGAGCGGCATCAAAACGCCGGAGGATGTCGGAAGACTGTATCAGAATAAAACCGATGCCGTTCTGATCGGCGAAACGCTGATGCGGAGCAGCAACAAAAAAGCAGAGCTTGAAAAACTCTCTTCAATGTGTTAAAGTGGTAACGTAAGTGCGCAAAACAAAACAGAGCGCACGGGGAGTCAAACGTTATGGAAGAACAGACCAGAATCAAAATCTGCGGGCTCACACGGCTGGAAGACATTGATGCGGTGAATGAACTGAAGCCCGAATATGTCGGCTTTGTCTTTGCAAAAAGCCGCAGACAGATTACAAAAGAACATGCCGTGACGCTGCGGCGCTATCTGGATCCCGAAATCCAGGCGGTCGGCGTCTTTGTGAACGAGCTTCCGGCGATTGTCGCAGGATACCTCGAAGAGGGCGTCATCGATCTGGCACAGCTCCACGGAAATGAGAGTGAAGAATATATCCATTCGCTCCGGTTCCGCACCGGCGGGGAACTGATCAAGGCATTTTCCATCAAAACCAGGGAGGACGTCGAAAAGGCGAAAAAAAGCAGCGCCGATTACATCCTTCTCGACCACGGAAAAGGCGGTACCGGCGAATCGTTCGACTGGTCACTGATCAGAAACATGGACCGCCCGTATTTCCTTGCGGGAGGCCTGAACGCCGAAAATGTGGAACAGGCGATTTTACAGACACATCCCTTCGCCGTCGACATCAGCAGCGGTGTCGAGACAGACGGCGTAAAGGACCCGGAAAAAATCACAGAATGCATAAGGAGGATAAGACATGTCTGACGGAAGATTTGGTATTCACGGAGGCCAGTACATACCGGAAACTCTGATGAATGAAATTATCAATTTGGAAAAACAGTACAATTATTATAAAAACGATCCGGAGTTCTGCCAGGAGCTCGATGACCTGCTGAAAAATTACGCGGGCCGCCCGTCCCTTCTCTACTACGCAGAGAAAATGACAAAGGATCTCGGCGGAGCAAAAATTTACCTCAAACGAGAGGATCTGAACCACACCGGAGCCCACAAAATCAACAACGTGCTCGGACAGTGCCTCCTCGCAAAAAGAATGGGAAAAACCCGTGTCATCGCAGAGACCGGAGCCGGCCAGCACGGTGTGGCAACCGCAACGGCAGCAGCGCTGATGGGACTTGAGTGTGAGATCTTCATGGGAAAAGAAGACACCGACCGTCAGGCCCTCAATGTATACCGGATGGAGCTTCTCGGTGCAAAAGTAAATGCCGTTACTACCGGAACTATGACCTTAAAAGATGCCGTCAATGAGGCGATGCGCGAGTGGGTATCACGTGTCGATGACACCCACTACGTTCTCGGTTCCGTTATGGGCCCGCATCCGTTCCCGACCATCGTCCGCGATTTCCAGGCTGTCATCAGCAAAGAGGCAAGAGAGCAGATCCTCGAAAAAGAAGGAAAACTCCCGAAAGCCGTCATGGCATGCGTCGGCGGCGGAAGCAATGCGATGGGTATGTTCTATAACTTCATCAATGACAAAAATGTCCGCCTGATTGGATGCGAGGCAGCAGGACGCGGCGTCAACACCGCAGAGACTGCAGCAACCATTGCAACCGGAACACTCGGCGTCTTCCACGGTATGAAATCCTACTTCTGCCAGGATAAATACGGTCAGATCGCACCGGTTTACTCGATTTCCGCAGGCCTTGACTACCCGGGCATTGGACCGGAGCATGCATATCTGCATGACATCGGCCGCGCCGAATACGTTCCGGTAACGGACGATGAGGCAGTAGAAGCTTTTGAATACCTCGCAAGAACCGAGGGTATCATCTGTGCGATCGAGAGTGCCCATGCAGTAGCCCATGCGATGAAGATCGCAAAAGAATTTGATCCGGAAGACTCCATCATCATCTGCCTGTCCGGACGCGGAGACAAAGACGTAGCAGCCATTGCAAGATACAGAGGGAGGGATCTTCATGAGTAAAGTAACAGAAGCATTTTCAAACAGCAAAGCATTCATTCCGTTTCTGACAGCCGGAGACCCGAACATTGAAAAAACAGAGAATTATATTCTGGAGCTCGAAAAAGCAGGCGCAGACCTGATCGAGATCGGAATCCCGTTCTCGGATCCGATTGCCGAGGGCGTTGTCATCCAGGAGGCAGACCTCCGTTCCTTAAAAGCCGGAACTACCACCGATAAAATTTTCGATATGGTAGCCTCCGTGCGCAAAAAAACAGACATTCCGCTGGTGTTTATGACCTACTTAAACCCGGTGTTCCATTACGGATACGAGCCGTTCTTTACAAAATGCGAGGAAGTCGGCATCAATGGCATCATCATCCCGGATATGCCGTATGAGGAAAAAGGCGAATTAAACGATATTGCGCGCAGCCATCAGGTAGATGTCATTTCCCTGATTGCGCCGACGTCTGAGCAGCGCATCCAGAAAATTGCCGCAGACGCCGAAGGTTTTATCTACCTCGTATCGTCTCTGGGCGTTACCGGTGTCAGAAGCGAGATCAAGACAGACCTCGATTCCATGATCGCCGCAATCCGCAAAGTAACCGATATTCCGGTAGCCGTAGGCTTCGGCATCAACACGACCGATCAGGCGGCCAACATTGCAAAAATTGCGGACGGTGTCATCGTCGGAAGCGCTATCGTCAAAATGATTGCGAAGTACGGCACTCATGCGGAGCAGCACATCTATACGTATGTCCGCATGATGAAGGAAGCTGTCATGACAGCAAATAAATAAAACCCGCGTCATTGCGTGTTTGAAAAAACTGTGTTAAGATGAGAGCGTGTCTGAAACAAACCGTTTTGGACACGCTTTTTCAACGTAAAATACCTGACCGGCTTTCGAAAAAGCCGGATAGAATATGGAGGAAAAACGTGTTAGATGTATGTTTACTGGGAACAGGCGGTATGATGCCTCTGCCAGGCAGACGCCTGACCGCCCTGATGACCCGATACAACGGAAGCAGCCTTCTGATCGACTGCGGCGAGGGAACCCAGGTTGCCATCAAGGAAAAAGGCTGGACCTTTAAGCCGATTGATGCCATCTGCTTCACCCATTACCACGCAGACCACATCAGCGGCCTTCCAGGACTTCTCCTGACGATGGGAAACACTGACCGGAGAGAACCGCTGACCATGATCGGCCCAAAAGGCCTGGAGCGCGTCGTCAATTCACTGCGTGTCATCTGCCCGGAGCTGCCGTTCCCGATTGTATTTCACGAGGTGACAGCGCCGGAGGAAGTGATCGAGATGAACGGCTACAAAATCACAGCCTTCCGCGTGCAGCACAATATCACCTGCTACGGCTATTCGCTGGAGATCTCCCGCAAGGGAAAATTCGATGTGGAGCGCGCTAAAGCACAGGAAATTCCGATTAAATGCTGGAATCCGCTGCAGAAAGGCGAGACTGTCACCCTGGATGGAAAGACGTATACGCCGGACATGGTCCTCGGCCCTGCCAGAAAAGGACTGAAGGTGACCTACTGCACCGATACCCGCCCGATTCCGTCGATCTCCGAACATGCGAAAGGCTCCGACCTTTTCATCTGCGAGGGAATGTACGGCGAGCCGGAAAAACAGGCAAAAGCAAAAGAATTTAAGCATATGACCTTCTACGAGGCGGCAAAACTGGCAAAAGATGCCGAGGCTGCCGAAATGTGGCTGACCCACTTTTCCCCGTCGCTCGTCGGCCCGCAGCGGTACATGGATGAGGTACAGAAGATTTTCCCGGCCGCAGAGCTTGGAAAAGACGGAAGATCAGTAGAACTGTTATTTGAAGAGGAAACGAAAAATGAGTGAAAAAGATACCCTGATTCTTGCAATTGAGAGCTCCTGCGATGAAACCGCAGCCTCCGTCGTGAAAAACGGAAGATGTGTGCTGTCTAACATTATTTCATCCCAGATCGCCATCCATACCCTGTATGGCGGTGTTGTGCCGGAAATTGCATCCAGAAAACATATCGAAAAAATCAACCAGGTTGTAGAAGCGGCCTTAAAAGAAGCCGATGTCACTCTGGATGATATCGATGCGATCGGTGTTACGTACGGCCCTGGTCTTGTCGGCGCACTTCTCGTCGGCGTGGCAGAGGCAAAAGCGATCGCCTATGCAAAAAAGAAACCGCTGGTCGGCGTTCACCATATTGAAGGCCACGTCTCGGCGAACTATATCGAACACCCGGATCTGGAGCCGCCGTTCCTGTGTGAAATCATCTCCGGAGGCCATACCCATCTTGTCATTGTAAAAGATTACGGTTCTTTCGAAATCCTCGGAAGAACGAGAGACGACGCAGCCGGAGAAGCCTTCGACAAGGTAGCCCGTGCCATCGGACTCGGCTATCCGGGCGGACCGAAGATCGACAAGCTGGCAAAAGAAGGAAACCCGCACGCCATCGACTTCCCGCGTGCCCACATGGAGGATGCGCCGTATGACTTCAGCTTCAGCGGCGTAAAATCTGCCGTTTTAAACCATCTGAACAAATGCCGGATGACAGGCGAACCAATTGTCGAAGCAGACATCGCTGCGTCCTTCCAGCAGGCCGTTGTGGACGTTCTGGTGGATAATGCCATCCGTGCGGCCAAAGATTACCATATGGACCGTCTGGCGATCGCCGGCGGCGTTGCATCGAACGGGGCACTCCGCGCGGCGATGGAAGCAGCATGTGAAAAAGAGGGCATCCGCTTTTACCGTCCGTCCCCGATCTTCTGTACCGACAATGCGGCCATGATCGGTGTGGCAGCTTACTACGAGTACCAGAAGGGAACCCGCCACGGCTGGGACCTGAATGCCGTACCGAACCTGAAGCTTGGAGAACGATAAGAAAAAGAAACTTCCGCAGCAGAACGGAGAAGAGAGATCTGCTGCGGAGTTTTTGCATTTGTAGAAAACGGAGGAAAAGATGAGCGAGAAGAAAGAAAAATACACTGCGGTTGTCCTGGCAGCCGGAAAGGGAACCCGGATGGGCGGAAGCGTAGCAAAACAGTTTCTGGAAATCGGAGGAAAACCAGTCGTGGTTTACGCGCTGGAGGTTTTTGAACATTCGCCGGAGATTGACCAGATCATTCTTGTGACAGGTGCGGATAAAATAGAATACTGTCAGAAAGAGATTATCGAAAAATATGGAATTAAGAAAACTGTTTCCGTATGCGCAGGCGGAAGGGAACGGTATGAATCTGTCTGGAAAGCATTGCAGACGCTGAAAAGCCTGGAAAGCGAACAGGATCAGAAGACCGATTACGTTCTGATTCACGATGGCGCCCGCCCGTTTTTAAACCAGGAAATGCTGGAACGTCTCTGCGCATGTGTAAAAGAAGAAAAAGCCTGTGTCCTTGGCATGCCGGTCAAGGATACCATCAAGCTTACCGATGAAAACGGAAAAATCAGGGAAAGCCCGCGAAGAGATCTCGTATGGCAGGCACAGACCCCGCAGGCCTTTGCAGCAGAGCTTCTGTTTCCGGCATTCGAAAAACTGATGCAGCATTCCACAGAAGGAATCACCGACGATGCCATGGTTGTGGAGCAGGAGATGGGAATCGCATCAGTGATGGTAAAAGGCGGCTATGAAAATATAAAAATCACAACACCGGAGGATCTGCTCGTTGCAGAGAGCTTTCTGGCAGAAAAATAGAAAAAAGCAAAATACAGAAAGCAAACTATAAATGGATAAAAACAAATGTGTGAATTGCAAAACAGGGAAAAACAGCGAAAACGAAAAAGAAATTGAAAAAAATGTAAAAAAAATTCAAAAAAGTGGTTGACATTCTGAAACACTGCTGATATAATAACGAATGTCGCTGAGCGAGAGAGATAAAAACGCAAAGCTGACAAGCCAAAAACTGAGATGATTTCGGGAGTTACCGAGATTTGAATTCACACACGGAGAGGTATCGAAGCGGTCATAACGAGGCGGTCTTGAAAACCGTTTGTCCGAAAGGGCGCGTGGGTTCGAATCCCACTCTCTCCGCTTGTTAAGAATAAAAAAGATTTTGAAAAATATTCGGAAAATACATTACATTTCCGGACGAAAGAAGGACACAAATGAGCATTGGAAATAAAAAATCAAAGAAAATCATTACCATAATTTTTGGAATTATACTGGTATTACTGATAATCCTGCTGGTAGTTCTGACAGGACACAAAAGAAGCCTGGCAAAACAGGAAGCAGCAAAGAAGGCAGAAGCGAAAGCAGAAAAAGGCCTGGAGCTTCCGTATCAGTTCGACGACGGCAAACTGGAAATGAAATCTATATTCAGCTATGCCGGTCCGAATCCGGACAACAACGCAGAGGAAGGCGACAACATAGCAGCAATTCAGATGACGAACTGCTCAGACACCTACCTCGCATCCGCGAAGATCACAGTCACAGTCGGAGACGGAACGAAACTTACTTATCAGGTAGAAGCACTCCCGGCAGGCAAGACTGTCACAGCATTCGAGGTTCAGAACCAGGAACTGCCGGACAAGCCGGCCGTAAAGAAAATCGACGCAAAGACACAATATTCCAACGATGTATCTCTGCACGAAGAAGCACTGACGATCACCGTAGAAGATACGAATATTGGTCTTACTAATATATCGCAGGAAGCCATCCAGAACATGACCGTGTTCTACCACGACGTAATGGATGACGAATATTTCGGAGGCAAAAGCTACCGGAAGACGGTAGAATCACTGGCAGCGGGCGAAAGCACCACCGTGACGGCCGAAGAATGTTACATAGGGGAAGCAGCAGTTGCCAGCATCAGTTATTGATGGCGGCAGGTGTTACTTTATAGATACTTAAGGAAAGGAGAAGGGCATGAAGAAGAAATATGAGAATATGGAGAAGTTTGAGCTTGCGGAGCATATTGCTGGATGTAAATTAACATTACAACAAGGCGATGTAGATGTTTGTGAGGCTACAGGTACTATAGGCAGTGTTACGTTACCTACAATAGACAATGCATGGTTTTTAGAAAGTACACAAGCTTGTGAGATAAAGGTAGAAGATTATTGCTACACGAATTCTACATCAACAATTGCTACAATTAATTCTTAATGAAAAATAAAAAATATTTATACACATATCGAATAGCAGACATTGTTTTTTCTATCTTTAGTAAGAATGAAATAAGAACAACAGAGAACTTTTTTCCGTTTATATATCAGGGGGAGAAAAAAGA